>Ga0233439_10001306_pt1 | contig 32300 bp, 46 predicted proteins | sample SI_123_September_6_FD_182713 | JGI IMG/M metagenome (GOLD analysis project Ga0233439, IMG submission 182713) | Seawater microbial communities from Saanich Inlet, British Columbia, Canada - SI_123_September2016_100_MG | ecosystem: Environmental > Aquatic > Marine > Inlet | place: Canada: British... | reverse complement strand
AACTTAGATGCTCTAGCCATTAGATTCTTGTACATTCTTTTCATAGGATCTCTCCTTTGTTTTTGTACAAACTCTCTATTATATTTTCTGACATGATCTCTATTACTTTCTGTCCATGTCTTATTGTAATTCCTTTTACAATCTTTACATCTATTATCTAACCCATCTTTGCTGCTTGTTTTATTGTGAAACTCTGATCTTGGTTTTTCTATCTCACATCTGCAACAAACTTTCATCATCATCTATCCTGCCTTTCCAGTAAATATAAAAAATAAAAAGTTAATTATCAAAATCATTGCTAAAGTAAAAATAGGTAATCCATAACAAAAATACTTTAATAGTCTTTGTTGGAACTCTATGTCCTTCTTTGTAGTTCTTAGGTAATATCTTAAATCTTCTTTTGGTATATAATGTTTCATAGTTCTATGTTTAAATAATACTGATCTAAATCTGCTTCAGTCATAAACCATTCCTCATAAATCTCTAAAGCTCTTTGTACTTTTGCAGCACCCCTTAAATAAAACTCCTCAGTAACCTGAGCATATCCTATATCAAGTGATCCTTTATCTATAATAATAAAGCCTATATTTTCAGGCAGAATATCAAAGCATTGTGAATAGATGAAAGCCTGAGCATCATATCCATATTTATCTGCTGAATACTTCCAACCCTCTATTGAGCTTGTGCTTTTCAGATCATACATTGTTGAGTTGTTTCCTAAAATATCAGCCTTAGCTCTAAATGGGAAATCAATTCCTGACTTTGATCTGATTGTATCTACTTGTGCTACTTCAAAATCTGAATCACTAAGTTTTTCTAATACCATTTCATTTCTAAGTAAAGCATCAGCTAATCTTTCAGCATCATGTTTCTCTTTCATAGTAAACACCTTGCCATGTTGTGCTACTGCCTCTTTGTATTTTTTTGTATTCTTTGATTGTACATCTACAAAAATCTGCTCCTCAAAGACAGGAGGTTCTAGAACACAAGTATGCACCAACCATCCATCCCTTAATGCTTGAGAACTTGGTGATCCATACTCCATTATATGCTTGTATGTTTTTGGTGATGACAATAAGTTCTTACATGCTGATGAACTAAGTGCATATTTTGATAGGTAATTATAATAGTAATCATCATCATATGCTTTTGTTACCAATTCTTCTTGGTCATATGTTTTACCATCTAATAGTGTTATTTTTTTCATTCTTCTAATTTTAATTCTAAGTTAATATATAATGTTGTATGAGCTACATGGTAGTTTTTTGAAACCACCTGACCATATAGATCCATATTTGAAAAGTTTACTAACACATCCTCATACATATTAGGTAATGCATCAAAATTCATAAACATAAAGTTTATCTGATCTATAAATAGTCCTTCTAAATCTTCTTGTGCTGAAAAGTAAATACTATTATCTTCTAACAACAAATCTACTGACAACTCAATTCTCTTTGCTCTCTGCTTTTCTTGCTCTTTCAACTGCTCTTAATTTATCACTTCTATATTCATCAATACTTAACATTAATAGATGCCTTTCATTTTGTAATTCATTTACATATAATTCTATATTTAGCATTGCCTCAATAAACTTCTTTAAGTTTTCATTAGCAGGCTGTGTTTTTCTCCACTTACTAAGTTGATTGTTTACTAATTCTGAATTAACTAAATACTGTAGATCCTTTAAGTTGTCTAGTTTCTTACTGACTAACTCTCTATCAAAATCTTTTGCTTTAAATGTTGTATTGAAATCTGTGTTTTTCATAAGGTCTAATGTCTTTTTCTTTTACTTTTACTATCTGATCTTTGTTTCCTTTTCTAGTATATAAACAATGATAATCAGATTTGTGTTTACATACATCTTTGAATCTTTTAATATACTTAACTAATTCTAATCTGTCATAAAAAATATAAGTATTAATATCTAAATATTCAATTACTATATATTTTGCCTTTCCATACAGAGATCCTTTACCTCCCCAAACATTCTTTATTTCTAACCATACTGCATCTGTATTTTTATCTCCTTTTAAATCTACTGGAGTATTATCTCCTACAATAAAATCTACATGGTCATACTTATCAATTCTTTCTGATGTTTTTTCTGCTCCAACTCCAATCTCATTCATAAAGTTTCTAAACTTCTCCTCAGATATATGCCCTTTCTTCCAGTTTCCCTTATTTTCATAACTACTTGGTTTGAACACCATTAGCATGAATCTTTTTTAAATCACTTATCCAGTTATTTATTACATCTATCTTTTTAGCTCCACCACATCCACATGGAATATTAAACTTGTGGCTAAAATACTTTGCATGTAATTCATAAACTACCTGGAGATCTTTATCTGAAAATCCTGTCTCTATAATGACTAAAAAATCATCAAATGATTTATAATCTATTTCAATCATCTGCTGTTCTAGCATTGCTTTATAACTTCTCAATCCCATTTTTTGTAATTTTATATTTATTTAATTCATCTTGCCTTTTATCACAACCACAATCTTTATAACCAAATAATGCAGCTATCTTTTTAGCTATTGTCTTGCCATATCCAAAGGTTATTTTTCTGATAATCAATTCTATTAAATCTCCTAATTTCATTTCTTTCTTTCTTTTAAGTCCTTTTGCTTGTCTATAACTATTTTGAAAATATCTTTTGATTGCTTTTTGTATTTTCATAATCCTATTTTATTCTTTAACAACTTCTTTACTTTAGTGTATGTGTTATACAAACTAATATAAGTAATTGTAGATTTTCTACTAAGCTCACTAATCTTAGTTCCACTTGCCACTATTTCAAATACTTTTTGGTCATACCAATGTAATTTCTCAAACTCATTATTAAACTTTTCTTCCATTTCTTTAAACTCAACTTCATCTGATCCTTTAATGTTTTGTAATATCTCTGTTCCAATATAATGAACTTTGTTTTGTTTCTTTTTAAGTTGGAGAAACATTGTGTAAAGAATTTTCCAAATGTAATAGTAATTAAGATCATCATCTTGTCCTTCTTTTTTGTAAATTATATTAGTTCCTTTAACATTGCAAATATGATGTAATTTCAGGTACATCTCCATCACTAAATCTTCTGCTGTTGATTCATCTAATCCAAAAGACTTAGTAATATTTAGCCAAATTTTATGTTTTTGATATGCTTTCTCCAGTATGTTCATTCATTAAATCTGTCATATTATCTCCCTCTATACTAAATCCAACATTGTTAATCAGACTTCTTAATCTTACTGGTGTATCTAATGTTGTAGGCATCATTCCAGTATCTGTGTCTTTTACTTTTCTAACATGTAGATGTGTTACCATCCAATCTAAAGCTGATTGTATATATCTATGTATCACAATAAAATTATCACATCTATTTCCAAATTTTCCACCACCCTCACAGTCTGACATCATAGGAGGAACTGGATGTCCTGCATATTCATGATTAGCACCATGCAATCTTCTTAAACTTTCTGTAACTGCATGAACTGATAACCATAATGCTACACCAGTTTTGTGACAGAACATTCTCATATCTGAACATGCTTTATAATCATGCTCATGCATACCTAAAGATCTAGCCATATCCCTATCCTTTTCTAAAGAGTTGTATGGATCTATAAAGAAACCCTGATAATCCCATGACTTCTTAATACTAGTTCCTAACTCTAACAACTTCTTATAAGTATATTGTTCATCTATAGATATAAATTTAAAATGAGAGTCCACCCACCTACTTCCTTCTTGTAACTTCTCCTCATCAATCTTGTTGATGGGCATCCCCTCTTTATATTCTATTATTTTTCTAACTATTGAATAAGGTTCATTTTCTGCTGTTAGTAACAGAAATCTAAGATCATGCTTTAATGCATAAAGAAACATTAAGTAAACTACTGTATGAGTTTTACCAACATTACTATGTCCTAGAAAAATATTAAATGTACCTTTTTTGAATCTGAAGTACTGATCAAAACTTTTGATACCTAGACCTAGACCTTCTTTTATTTTTCCACTCCTAATGTCATGGATTTTATTGAGTTGGTCTTTAATGTCTAGTATCATTTATATATTTATTTTAAAAAGGAACTTCATCAAGTTCTCTGTCAGGATTATGATCAGATGTTGTAACTTTTTTCTCAGGTATAAATTCTGAGAATGGAATGTACAATTTACCATTTTTACTTTTTAAAACATCCATGTTAAGATAACCATTATTTTTTTTATAGAAATCTTTTACATATGGATCTTCAAGAAATTGTGTAAATCTTTCTACACTTAATCTCATTTTTGTTATTACAAAGTCTTTAGGAGATTCCTCTACATAAACACCTGCAACAAAATCAGGTTTTGCCATAATTAGTTAGGTTTAGTTAATAATTCTTTATATATAATATTAGCAGCACTAGCAGCCTGATTAATCATCTTCTGTTGTCTAACTGAAAAGATTAATTGCTTACCATTATCATCTGTGTTATCATCATCATATTTCTGAAAATCCTCAGAGAATATAAACTGACTAACATTATTCCATGCAACACTTCTAGAAATAGATTCTTGTTGTGTCATTCCTCCTCCTACTGATGCTTTTTGTACTGGTGTATTCTGTACTGGTGCATCTTGAGGTGTCTGTTGTAATTTAGCATAATTCTTTTTCTCATCTAAGGTGTAGTAGATTGTATCTCCTACTGATCTTTTAAAATCTCCTATAGCTGAAAAGTTTGGAATATCTCCATTAGCTAATTCTACTGTGTATTTATTGAAAGTTTGACTGCCATTTGACCAACTTCCATTTGGTGTAATTGATTTAATTGTACTAGTTTTCATATTCTTGAATACCATCAAAGGTATGATTTAATTTATTTAAATTTAATTTATCATTTGATTGTTTCCATTGTTGGAACACATTATCTAGAGCTTCAATTTTACCTTCTAGTTCAGAAATCTTGAATTTATGGTTTGTATTTTCTCTTAATAATTCTCTATATTCAGATGCTAGATCTTTATAGAGTTGCAGCAGTTGATCAAACCTTAATTTTTGGTCTTGTATCATACTGTCTTTTGCAGTAGGTTCTTCACCCTTATTTTTATATATACTCAAAGTTAAATATTTTTTTCTTGCAGCTAATATACAACTATTATTATAAACTATTATAGTTTTTCTAATAGACTTTTATAATGTTCTATCATTTCTTGTAATTCATCAGTTGAAAATTTACATGTTTCTCTTGATTTTATTAGAAGTTCAGTAGCTTTGTCTGCATGATATTTCTGATTTAAAAACAATGCATATTCATATTGCCTTCCTGCTAAAAATGTATTATCATATGCTGACTGGAGGTGAACATTCTCCTCATCCCACCTTGTACACATAAACCTCCTGCTAATAAAATGACCTGCATGACCTTTACTTTTGTGTATAGTTTTACTTGAGGTACAACATTTACCATATCCTCTATTATCAGTATCTCTTTCTCTTATGTATTCTGAGAAGATCCTATCTAACTTTCTTACTAATGTTTTTCTTTTAACTTTTCTTGCCATTTGAATAAGGTACAAAAAAAAAGAGAGAGCTATTAACCCTCTCTTGTAACTGTTTAGAATTTATGTTTAACTTTCCATCCAGTCCATATCATCTTGCAAACACATGTCTTGAAAATTTAAATGATCTTCATAACATTGTTTACTACAAAATATAGCACTTTCATTTATTTCATCTGTATTATAATCAGTATAAATATAAAGCTCTATTTTTTGTCTATCATATTCATGATATTCTGTTTCTACAGTTTCAGTTTCTACAACTTTTCTAACTATAGGTTTTTTACATTTTGAACATTTTATTTTATTAAACATAGTTATTATAAATTAATTATTTTTCTAATTTTTCAATAAGTGCTATTTGTTTAGGAGATAAGTTTTCTAACCAATTTGGTTCTTTGGTTGTTGATTTGTTAAAGTATTCTTTATTTAAAGTTTTTTCATTCCAAGTTAAACCAGTTTGATCAGCAAGAGAATATACAATCCCTAAACTCCAAACCTTATCTTTTAATGAAATTAATCTTTTAGATTGCTCTAACCATTTAGAATACCAAGTATCTTTTAAATTCTTAAATGTATTTTCTTCTTCTTTAATTTCTTGTAAACTATTTTCATAGGCATCAAAATTAAAAGCATTATCATTGGTAAATTTATCTTTTGCCCAATCAGGAATTGAATTTAAAGGTTTGTTAAATTTTTCAACACATACAGAACCATATATTTTACCACCAACAATATATTGGTTTTTAATATATATCCCACATCTTGAACATTTTTTTAAGTTTTTCATAATTATACTGTAAATATAATAACTTATTTACAAACTACCAAATGTTTTTAACAAAAATATTATAATACTCTATATTTAGTGTATTATATATATAATAATTATAATAGTAAGTATATTATAATAGTAAGTATATAATAATTATAAGTATATTATAGTTTATTTATTTTCTCAAAAGATCTTCCACCAAAATAAGCTCCATAAATTAAAAGCATTAATTGATTTATAATATCTAGATTGTATTCTAAGAAGAATCCTGATGCATATACTAATGTAAGAAACACTAAAGTCATAGGTCTAACATTTTTTGAAAGCCAACTATCAGATAAATTGTCAGATTCCCATCTTCTTGTTACAGCATCCATTTCTTCAAGGTCAAACCTGAGCATCTCTAATGCTAACTCTTTATCTTTTTGAGCTAATGTATCATCTTTAACTATAAGCTGCTTTAAAACCCCTAAAAACCCCTTATTTGGTATGCTTTCTGCTACTGTCTGAAACACTCCTGACCTTCCCAGTAGAAACTGACCTAGTTTTGTTTCCTTGAACTTCTTTTTGTTTTTCTTTTCTTGGCTCATAATGTTTATACTTAACTATTCCAGTAACATCATCTCTATATGCCTCTAGAACTTGTTTTCTGTTCTTACCTTCTCTATAGGATACATGCACCCAACTAGGAGAATCTTCACCACACTCCCAAAGTAATGTATCAAACTCTAATTCATCTTTAATAAAGTCAAATATTTGCTTATTAGAAATAGATGTATGATCCATGTCAATGTCAACTGCTTGTCCAGTCATATGTAAACTGGTCTTACTTGCATGTTTTAAAGCTCTGTTAAGTCCTTCTGATCTATACATGCTAGAAACATATATAGGTTTATCAAAATGATCTCTAATAGGCTGAAATACTTTCTCTGCAGTTGTTTTTAAGTTCTCTAGATGTTCTTTTGTAGGTTTGTTATCTATTCCTACTCTTTTTGCAGTTTCTGATCTTACTGCTTCAGCTAGTGTTAAGTTCTTGCTTAATTTCATTTACTACATTTTAATCTTACTAAGCCACTTGTTCCATATAGATGCAGCTTTATTATTAAAGCTCTCTATTTTGTTTGCTAAATATCTTAAAATTCTTACCATTATTTTTTTTTATTTTTATCTTGGTTTTCTAAAAGTTGTAATATTTTAATTGATGTATAGATTAGTGTTGCAATCATTAGTAAAGCCTGTAAAGCCTCATTGATCTGAGAATATGAAACTAAATATACTGCTACTCCTATGATTGTTGGTTTAAATCCTATATAACTCATTTTATTTTATTTTATCTAAATCATTGGTTAATTATTATTTTAACTAAATGTAATTGTTATAACTAAATCTCCTGAAAAAGAACCTCCTGAAGTAGTATAAAGAGTCATTTGTTTTCCATTATAAGAGTTAGTTGTTCCACTTTGTCCATAATACCCATTTATAGGCATTGAACTATTAGTCAAACTATAAGTAGTACTATAAGCATCATAATCAGGATATACTTTAGTCATACTATGATTTGAGTGCTTAGTACCAAATGTATTTACACCACCATATGAGTAAACATTATTCATGTCCCAGTAAAACTGCATCTTTCTATTAGGTCTACTACCTGATGATACACTATCAGGATAAATATTTCTATGATATACACCATTACCTGCTGTAGTTCTATCTGCTATTGTGTAATAAGAATTATATGAACTATTATAATTTACACTGGCTACATAAACAGCACCAGTATAATCTACTGATCCTGCAGTTAGTGTTGTTTGATGAGTTGTAAAATAGCCTAATTGAGGATGATTCATTGAATCTCTAAAATATGATCCTGCTACTAATTTGCTAGTACTTATTTGACCATAATTATTTTCAGGCTGCCAACCTCTATAAGAACTCTGATCAGCAGTTTTAAATGTATAATATGAGGGAGTTGATAAACTTACACTTCTATAACCACCACTATTACCTGCTCCTGTTGTAGTTCCATTTTCATTTGTAGCTTTTACTTTAACCCTATAATCTACATCTTGTGCTGCATACTGACCTGATGTATCAAATGGAGGTGTAATAGTAAAAGATAAATTTTGTGTACCACTTGGAGCTGTTCCTGATTGACTATATGGTGTCTCAGTTTCTAGGAAATTTGTACCTCTGTTGGCACTTCCATAAATTTCAACATCAATTTTATATGTTCCACTAGTATGTCCACCCCAGTCTATTGCATAATTTAAAGTAACCTCAGTATAGTTACTTGATTGACTAGTATATGATACTATAGGATCAGTCAGACTAGAATAACCATAAAACTCTGACATTGTATCAGGTTCTCCAAATCCTGCATCATTAGATAATGTACCTAATGAAACATTTGTATCTGTATCATTCCCATTTATTTCCTGATTAATATCAGCTCTTAATCTTAATTGTCCACTTGAAGGTACTGCCATAATAAAATTTTAAATATTTTCTGCTTCTATAATAAAATCAGCTTTTTCTTTCAGATGATTATAACAAAATGCATAGACATCTGTACTATTTTGTATATCATTAAAATCTAAAGGATGCCATTTTTGCCAATTTATAGTTTTGACTACTTTTCTTGCATAGTTTCTATCATCCTCATTTTCATATAATGCAATTATCATAGCTACATGCCATAGCTTATTATCAGGTCTGTTTCTTTCACTATGCACACCACATGAGTTTATTGCTAAAATATGATCTTCATATGTTTCATCAGGATCATCTACCCATTCACCAGTTTTTCTAGTCATGGTAACCTCTTTACCTCTATTTTCATAGTTTGGATCATCTTCAGGAACATCCTCAGGTATTGTAACAGTATACTCCTCCTCACCAGTTTCTACATATTTTTTAAATACAAATTTACCTTTTAATGCCATTTTATTTATTTTTTACAATTATTACATTTATTACTTAATTCTTTAACAGCTTCAATCAATAATCCAATAAGACCATTATAATCTACTGCTTTAAAGCTATCCTCATTTTTAAGACTATCAATTTCTCTTACAAGCTCAGGCATTACCTTCTCTAACTCTTGTGCTATTATACCACCTGATCTTTTATCTTCTCTATCTATCCAGTCAAATGTTACACCTTTTAATTGGTGTATTTTTTCTAATGGATTTTCAATTACTCTAACATTTTCTTTTAATCTTTCATCAGATGGTGTAGTTGTAGAGTATGCTATCACATCTCCATCAGCATGGAAATCTCCATCAGCTTCAAATCTAAACTCATTAGAACCATTTATATAAAGGTCTATTTGAGTATTATCAGTAAACTCCATGTAATCTGTAGAATCAAGACCAATATACTGAACTGCTCTAAGATCTGATGCTACTTTTGCTGCTGTTACAGCATCATCAGCAATCATGTCTGTAGCTACTTGAACTTCACTAATAACACCTGCACTAACTGCACCTAATACTCTATTTGCAGTTGTAGTGTCTTGTATTTTTGCATATGTAACATTGTCATCTAAAATCTTAGCTGTTACTACAGCATCATTTGCTATGGTTAAAGCAGTTGCACCAGTAACATCTCCACTATGTGTCTGATTATAAAGATTAGTAGATCCTTGTGTTAAATTATCACTTGTCTTAGTTGCTAGTTGTGTGTCCCATCTTGTTGTTGTGTAATACAAATTAGCAGCCTCAGTTATATCATCTGTATCTAGTGAAATGTTAGCTGATCCATCAAAAGAAACTCCACTAATAGTTCTTGCATTTGCTAAAATTGTAGCTTCTGCTGCCAAAGTAGCTGTAGCTGCATTTCCAGTAGTTGATCCTGATGAACCACTTGTGTTCCCAGTTACATTACCAGTTAAGTCTCCAGTAACATTACCAGTTAAATTTCCAGTTATAGCACCTGTTGCGCCAATAGTACCTACAGATATATTTGGAGTTCCAGTTAGTCCTGCTGCTGTTGTAGCTGCTATACCTAAACTATCTACATATGTTTTGGTTATGTGTGCTTGTACTTCTGATTGGCTAGCACCAGTATAAGTAAATACACCAGTTCCATTATTATAAGAAAAAGAACCATCTCCACCTGCATCTGTTGCAGATAAGTCAGTTAATGCTAATCCACTAACAGTTGAGGCTACAGTTAAAGTCCCTCCTGCATCATCATATGTAAGAGATATTCCACTACCTGCTGTCATTAAGGTATTAACCTGATCATCTGTTCTCTCAGCAGTCCAATATAAATTGGCACTTCCTTCAGGAAGAACATCTGTGTCAACTTGGTTAGCACCTGTTCCAAAGTCTATTAAAGTATCATCTATTGAATCTGTTGCTAAACTTACAGCTCCAGTACTTACACTAAAATGTGATGATGAGAAACTAGCAATACCTTTATTTGATGTTGTTGCATCCTCTGCTGCAATAGTGAAATTTGGATATGTTCCACTTGTTGTAATTCCTTCTCCATCTGTAAAAGCAACTGTCTGATCAGGAGATGAGTTAGTTATAGTAAAACTTGGATATGTACCTGATGTTGTTATACCTGTGCCATCAGTTAATGATACTGTTTGATCAGGACTACTATTTGTTATTGTAAAATTAGGATAAGTTCCTGCTGTGCTGATCCCAGTACCACTAGTTAGTGCCACAGTTTGATCAGGTGCTGTATTAGCTATTGTTAGTGTTCCTGCTGTATCATCATAAGTCTTACTAATTGATGTTCCTGCTACTACTAAGCTAGCCACTCTATCATCTGTTCTTTCCTCTGAAAAATATAAATTATTAGTTCCCTCAGAAACAGCATCAGTATCAAAGCTAATATTTGCAGTTCCATTAAATGCTGTTCCATTAATATTTCTTGATGTTTCAAGAGCTGTTGCTGTTGCAGCATTGCCAGTTGTAGAACCACTAGATCCTGATGTATTACCTGTCACATTACCTGTTAGATTACCTGTAACATTTCCTGTTACTGATCCAGTTAGATCCCCAGTAACATTACCAGTAATTGTTCCTCCTGCTGTTATAGTCCCAACTGAGATATTAGGTGTGCCAGTTAAATTTGATGCAGTTGTGGAGTTCCCTGTAAGATCTCCTGTTACATCTCCTGTTACATTTCCTGTTAAGTTACCAGTAAAAGTTGTAGCAGCTACAGATGTTAATCCACTTATAACAGGATTTAATGAGATTGTTAATGCATTTCCAGTAGAATTAGTAGATATTTCATTTGCTGTTCCTACTACTGATAACACTTCTGTGTCTAAATCTATAGCTTGTTGTCCACCTGCATCACCTTGAAAGTCTAAATCTTGAACTCCTAACTGAGAATCAACATATGCTTTAATTGATTGCTGAGTAGCTAATGCTGTTGCACTATCTGAACTCATATTATCCTCATCCTTAAAGTCTGCTATTGTAATTGTACCATCTGAAAGTGATCCAAATGTCAAAGTACCTGAAACTGTTGTGTTTCCAGTTATATTTCCAGTCAAAGCTCCAACAAAGCTGTTTGCTGTTATTGTTCCAGTTGCTGTAAGATCACCAGTATTATTTATACTGATCCCACTTTCAGTTCCTAATCCATCAGATAGAACTTGTAATGATGAAGTTAATCCATCATTGTCCCCAACCTTTATTAGAGAATCATAACTGGATGCTATTGATATTCCTGTTAAACTACTTGCCATTTTTTCTTATTTTTAATTTTTTATTTATATATCTCATTAACTTTATAATGTTTTTTTGCTTAGGTTTATATATTTTCATATCTAACTTTTATAACACCCAACCTTGAAAAGTTGGCTCATCTCTATCAGGATATATATCATCATTTGTGTTTGATGTATATTCAGGATATGAAGTCTGATTAAAATCCATATAAGAAATAAACCTCCTTGTGTAATATTCTGCCATAGTTCTCTCCTTTTCAACCAAGAAATCTATTTCATTCTTACTAACTGTTTCTGCATTTTCAGATACATGCTTAAATATCCCACCATTCTTAATCTGATAAGCACCAAATGGAAGAAAGTCAACCATAGCATAATGAATAAGCATAGGCTGAACATAATCTATTAGTAAAGTTTCATAAACAGTCCCTGCAATAGTGTCTGCATTAATTAAAGAGGCAATCTTATCATACAGATCAGTACCTAAATAATGCTGAACATGGATCTCTTGTGCTATAGAGATAAAATGCATTAGCTTATCTGCTTGTACATTGCCATCTATTATAGTATTTTCTACTAAATCATTTCTATTTATAAATAATACTGTTGCTGCCATTGTTATCTTTTGTTTACAAAGCCATTATTTGCCATGTCTTTAGGTTTTTCTGCTACTTTTTTTGGATTCTTTTCAGGAATAAAACCTCCTGCTATACCTCTTGCCTGAGCTTCTGTTACTCTTTTGTCATTAGTTATGCCTTTATTAGGCAAAAACTCTCCTTGATCATTTCTTTTTCTAAAGTAAACTACTCTATTCCATGCATGATGACAGTTTCCTCCACCTTTATATAACCAAATAGAATAAGTTGCAGCTCCTCCTTCTCCCCAACCTGCATTAACTGGTTCACTATCCATAGCTATTATATCTTCTTTTCTATATATCTTTTTAGCTTTTAACATAGCTTTGCAAAATGGTCTAGTTACTACATCACCTTTTTTGTTTTTAGTTAATACACCTGCATATCTGTATCTCACTTTAAATAAACCTGCATCTTGTTCACTTTTACTAGCAGGATTTGCTGATCCAGTACTGACAGCTAATTGTAGCATTTCATTTTGCTTATCATCTTTCTGATAATCAACTACATCTTCTGATATTACTTCCCATCCATCAAGATCCTCATCTTCTCCCATATCAATTAAGAGCTCTGCCACCTCTTTTGTAAGGTGATCATTAGATCTGTGTATCTGCATACCTTTTTTTAGAGCTAATTTCTGTCCAGTTTCTTCTTCTCTTGTTTCCTGATCTGTAACATTTGTTAAATCTGTGAACTCTAAAGGTTGTAATGTCTTGAAATATAGCTTTAATGATATGTTATTAAATGCTAATATCTTATCAAATGCATCAATCATAAGATTTTGATAAGGTCTTATAACCATATTATCCATAAGTATTGATGCTTTCTCCATTTCATCTGCATTATTACCTAATCCAGTATTGTTTTTAATACCTAAAAGCATAGGAGAAACAACTCTATGAGCTACTAATATCTTTTCTTGTGATTCAGTACTTAAAAATTGATACTGATTATGTGCATCAGATAACTGTATTGGCTCTATACTAGCTTGTGATTCTGTGTTATCATTAAATGATAGTATAAATCTTCCTGCATTAGTTGATCCAGTAAACTTATCTGCTATTTTTCTTTCAATTATTGATCTTTCTTCTTCATTTGGTATTCCATTATTCATATTAATGATCATAGAAGGACTTAATCCATTCTTAATGTTATTCATATGAAAGTTTGATACCTCAGCTTCTAGCTCTGCATATTGTAATCCACCAGTATATGCAGGAGGACTATAGTAATAATAACCTGCTTTATATGGTTTAATAAACAATATCTCTATATTCTCTTTAGATGTACCAAATGCAGGTATTCTTTTAAGCTCATCAGATGACTTGTACTTGCTCCAATCAGGAAAGTAGTAATATCCTTCAATTTGTCCTTTATCTGAGCTAATTTCAGCTCTTAGTGTTTCTACTGGCATGTGTTCTATCTGTACTATCTGCTTTCTTCCCTTACCATAGATAACTTGTATTGCTGCTCCACCCATTAAGTAGTAATCATATATAACTTTTTTGATCACATCCTTTTTCATTAAGCTAATCATTTGTGCATACTGATCAGGTTTAGCTGAACTGTTTAATGCATCTAATCCTCTACCATATATCATCTCTGATATTCCATTAATACATGCATGGTTAGTTGGAGATGCCATAAAAGTATCAATTAAATATTGATAAAAATTGTTGTCCTCTCCATACATTACAAAATCCTTTCTTGGATCTTCAATAATTTTTGGTGAAACATAACTAGCTAACTCTAGTACTCTAATATCTCCTTCAAACTTAGGTTTTCTGTGTTGTCTGCTCATAATTATCCATTATATACTTTGTAGGTGTTGTCACCTTGTGTGCTTACTTTATATAATCCTTTAATTGGATCATAATATTCTGATGCTCTTTGTGAAATGGTCTGATTAGTACAAAAGATTCTGTCTTTATAAATTGTTTGTTTAACTTCTTCTCTAACCTCATCCCACTTACTTGTTGCTAAATTCCATTCTTCTGTTGCTGTTGCCCATGTTGCACCAATAGGTGTAAGAGCTTCATTCCAATCTATTGTAATATTATTCCATAATTCATAAACTGTGTCCCAGTTAGATCCTAATGAAAATAACTCTATTTCATAAAACTTTCCTTCCTCTAATGTTAATGCAACACTAATAGCTCCATAATCTCCTAGCTTACCTATAGCAACCTGCTTAGTTTGAGTTATATTAGTTTCTTCATCTCTTACAACTAAATCTCCTGAGATTACAAATTTTCTAGGAATAAATTGAAAAGTCTGAGCTGATGTAGCAGTACTTAGAATTATCATACTTATATAATGCTATTTATTTATTTTTTTATAAAGTGTAAGATTATTTCTAAAAAAAAACCCCAACTTAAAAGCTGAGGTCTAACATTAAAAATAAATTGATTTTATTTACTAACCCAATATGATACCTGTGATAATTCAGTAATCATTATATTTATTCTTTCTTTGCAATTTTTTAAACTTTTAAATTGATATTTAAACCTTCCCCATCCCATTCTGTAATTTAATTGAGAAAAATTATACATTTCTCCATTTAGCTCAATTCTGTAAGGACTTGAACCAAATCCCACATTATAGATTTTAAATTCACCTAAATCAAATTTAGATTCATAATTTGCTATATAACCTGTTTCATAAAGGTCATTATTGTCAGGTAGTCTGTTAAATTTTAAAGTGTTTTTCATAGTGTTGTTTTTCATATTTGATATAAATATAATACATTATTATACATCTACCAAATTTATTTACAATTATTTTTAGGAAAGTTTATTACAAAAAAAAAGGAGACCTAAAAGATCTCCCTTAATTAGAAAAAAACACTTAACTATTATGATGTAGGAAAAGTACTAATTTGAGTTGTGCTATCCAAAGCTAAAACTACACTAGGTGTAATAAAAGATGGAGGAGCTGTTTCTAATGCTTCAAATGTTAAATTAAATCCATTAAATTCTCCCATTCCACTTCCTACTGAAAAATTTCCAGTATTTAAAGTAGCTCCATTTACTTGCCCAACTAATAAATAATTGTCATCATTATCAACAACCACTATATGAGGTCTGCCAACTGCTAACAATTTGATTTCCTCACTTGTTGCTCTATCATAATATTGAAGTTGAAGTGTAAGACTTTCTGTATAGAAGGTAGTACCATTGTCTGAAGAACTTGTCACAGTAGTATCTAAATTTGATGTTCCTCTTAGATCATATTGGAAGAAACTAGGTGTACCACTAAATGCAGTTATTAATCCTGCTGATTCAGTAATTGTTCCTAGTGTTCCAAAATCTGCAAAGTAAACTGTTTTTAGACCTCCTGCTTTGTTTCTACAAGGTACTATCCTTCCAGTAGTTATATTACAACTCATATTATTTTATTTTTTATAAATATAAGGAGGTTTTTCAACCCCCTATATATTTGGATTATTAACTTACTTACTATGCTTGGTAAAGAACTATCTCAGCTCCTATTCCATACTGGATTCCATATGCAAATCTAGCAACAAATCTTGCATTTCTATCACCTAATGTTTCAGATGTGTCAATTACCCTGATTTCATTTAGATCACTTAATACAGATGTTCCAAAGTATAAGTTTGAAGTCTGTGCTAATGCCATTGTGTTTGTTGACATACCTGATGCCATAAAGATTGGAATACCATCAAAAGTTAATGCTTGGTTATTATACCACATTTGACCTTTGTTTTCATATCCACCTCCAAAACCTAAGGCTAGACCACCTAAAGCTCTTATGTATGCTTTCATTACATCTTTAGAAACATATAATTTAAGATCATCCTTAGCATAAATTGTGTTAGGACATAGATCTAAAGTTGCTCCCATTTTTGCTACAACATTTGCAGGTGTAATTGCTACTGGACTTGGTACATCAATAATATCTGCATCAGCAGCCCATAATGTTTCATATCCATCTATTTCTCCTGCAGTTGCATTTGTTCCAGTCCATATATTTGTTTCCACACTTGCAGCAATTTGGTCTGCAAAGTTTGCAATTATAAAGTCTGAAAAAGAAGAAGGCATATTAGTAAATGCACTTACTCCTAATTCTGCTGATTCCCATGAATCTACAAATTGTTTAGTACAAAAAGTAGTATTTACCTGAAATTCCTCAGTTTGTAATACTCTTTCTGTGATTGCTACAGTTCCTTGATCATCAAAATCACATGTTGAGTTCTTGATAAGACCTGATGCAGCTACCTTTTGTATTACACTCTTGTGTCTTACATTAGGCATAACAGTTACACCACCATTCTCTAGTGTTGTTCCTGAAAGTAATGCAGCAGCTATGTACAGTTTTGCACTCTCCCCTGCATATGTAGTTGTTATTGTTGGTTTTGCCATTTTAAAATTTTTTTTTTATTATTTTTATTTACTTAATTTTTTGATAATTCTATCAAGACTTGTTTCAACTCTATTTGATGAAATTTGAAATGCCATCTCTTTAGATTTTGATTCAGGACTATGTGTTATTGGCTGTGCTGCAGGTTCTGCTGATAACTCAGTTTCTAACTTTTTAATCTGATCTTTTTGTGATCCTAAAACTTCTGATAGATTTGTTTTCATTTCCTCTACCATTGATTTTAATTGATTAAATTCTTCTTTTGTTGGATAATCTGTAGCTAAATCTTCAGCCTTAACATCTTCTTTAGATGCCTCAATCACTTCTTCTTCTACTTCTGTAGTTGAAATAATGCTATCAATTAGACCTTCTTCTTTAACTACTACTGATCTTCCATCTTCCAAAGTATATTCACCTATTGGCATTGGAACTCTATCATCTTCTGTGATAATAAAGACCTCTCTACCACTTTCAAATGATTCTGCCTCTATAACAGTTCCATTCTCTAGGTTTAATGTATCAAGTTTGACTTCTTCAGCCTTAACTTCTACCTCTTTAACTTCTTTTGACAACTCCATGCCTAAAATGTTTTTGATTTTACTTATTGTATCAGTTGCTTTCATGACTATATAATTATATTGAATTAAAAATTTATATTTTTGGTTTAAGTTTCTGTTCTACCAACACCTTGTCCCCATATTGATCCATCACAACATTCAGCCCTATATGTATTGTCATCACATAGACAACCTTTTGTAGATCTTTTTGGACTTGTGTATGATGGTGTTGGATTTTTTCTTTTATTTTTACTCATCTTCCTTGATTATTGTAAGGTTTAATGTAATTATCTGATCCTTTATTTTTTGATGTTTTAGATTTAGCATGTACACCTTTTCTTCTAACCTTTTTTCTTTCTAAAGTTGTAGAACTAATAAACTTACTTCTTGCCATTCTTTTCTATAAATAAATCTTTAATATCATTTATTTGTTTCTTTGCTAATTTTTCTGAAACTCCTTCTTTAGGTCTTTCACTTTTATCTGCAAAATAGCCTTCTATTGAGAAACCTTTAACAACCCCCTCTTTTACATAGCTTTGCCATACTTCTTCTGAATCTACTCTAATAGATCCCATCCATGTGCCTACTGGTACTTGTTTAGTGTTCTCATACAATCTACTCTTATCATAGATCTCATCATTTACTATCCAACTCTCAACAAGTGTTAAACCTTTTAAACTGTATTGATGTTCTAAAGATGCATTTTGTTGATTCCCTTGTTTTAAATACATCTGTGATGCTTTCTCAACTGTATCATTTGAAAAGAATATATAATAATCTTCCTCTCCATTGTTTCTTAAAATTGGTTTGTTAGGAATTAATATAGCACCAAGTAGTATTCTTTTATCTTTATTTACTTCTGCTAGTTTAATTTCTTGATCTTTTAATGCAACAAAATTACTTTGAATTGCAGGATTCTCTACAATGGAAATTGCATCAACTCCATTGAACTCTAATTCCTCATCTAATATTAATTCTATTATCTTCATATCTATATAATATATTTGTTTATGTTTTTATTAAATTCCCCCTGCCATGCCTGAACCTCCTAATGCTGCTGTTCTTATTCTATTTCTTTCTAACTCTTGTGCTGATGTAACTTCTTCAGCTACTACATAAGCTCTAACTGGTTCTTTTTGTTGTCCTCCTATAGCTGATGCTAATTGATTCATTGGTGATGCACCTACTACATTAAAATCAGGAGCAGCTAATTGAGGTACTGGAGCTTGTTGTCCTCCACCACCTGCTGTAATACCACCAACACTTAGAACTGGGATTTGTGTTTGTTGTATAGCTTTTACTTGTGCAAACCCAGTAGCTAATACAGTTGCAACTCCTGCTATTTTACCTATTAATGTAGTTTCAGTTTCTAATACATCTGCTGCACCTGCATATGTAGATATGATTGCATTTGCTATACTTAATGCTTTTGCTGCATTTGAACCCTCAGTAGCAAACCCTAAAGCTAAAGCTGTAAATTTTAAAACAGTATCTGATTTAAACTTTTCTCCAGTTTCAGTTATATCTCCAGTATCATCTTCACTCTTTTTAGTTATAGCTGCTATAGCTTCTGCTTTAGCTTCTTCTAAACCTTCAACATCACCATTATATTTTTTGGCTTGTGCAATTAAAGCATCATATCTTTCCTGAGCTTTAGTAACTAATAATGTTGTTTTTTCTTCTTCACTTACAGCTAATGCCTCTCTTTGTGCTAATGTAAATGCAGCTTCATCTTCTAACTCTTTTTGTTTATCTGCTTCTGCAGTAGCTTTGTCAGCATCCTTCTTAGCTTGTTCTTCAGCTCTTAATGCTATAGATTGACTGGTTACTTCTTTTTGTTTTGTAAGTTTTGCAGTTTCAAGTCTAATCAGTTCAGATTGTAGTTGTGCCTCTGCCTCTAAATCTTCTTTTTTACTTGCACCAAAACTGTTCTGTAATTTAAGATTGTCTAATCTAGTTTGTGCTAATTTTATTTCTTTGTTTGTTATTTCTTCTTCTAAAGCACCTGCTTGTTCTAAAAATCCAATTCTTTGCTCTGTATCAAATTGTGTTTTATCAACTGCTTTTTCTAACAATTCTGCTCTATCTCTATCAGCTTTAGCTCTATCTACTATTAATTTTCTTTCATCTTTATCTGCTGCTGCTCTTAGATCTGATAACAACTCTGCTTGTTTAATTTCTTTTGCAGTTTCTTTACCAAAATCTTTAATCCCTTCAACTGTATCACTTACACTTTCTTTAAGATTGTCAAACTCTAAAGCTGCTGCACCTATTTGTCCAGTAAAAATTTTACCTAATATTTTACCTGCACTTATTATTGACTTTCCTAAGTTCTCTAATATGTCAAGAGAATTTCCTACAATAACATTAAAACTTAACATTAACTTATTGAATCTATCTTGACCTTCTTCTGAGTTTGTGAATGCTGCTGTTACAGATCCTAAAACAACAGCAAAAGCTCCAATACCACTTGCTATCAAAGCACCTTTTAAGGTTCTTAGGCTAAGGATTGCTGTCTTTATACCTTTTACTACACCCTTAAAACTTGAAACTAGCCCACCAGTTATGGCATCACCAGTTTCACCAACTGCATCCATATCAGTTGCAGTATCTTTTAGTTTATCATTAGTTTCTTGGATCTCTTTGTTAGCTTCTTTGTTATCAACTTCAAAAAGTAACTGTATTTTTTTTATAACACTCATTTGTTTTTATTTATTTCCCAGTTAGCCATCCTTTTAGCAATCTTTAAACCCTTCTTCCAGTTGTCAGGTAGATATTTAGATCCTTGTGCAAACTTTATATTCTCAGTTTCACCATTTACTACCTGTAATAAGTCTATAATGTTCTTTAACATGCTATCTATATAATACTTAATTGTTTGCTTTTTAATTTTTTTTCATATTCTTTTTGATCACCTGCTCCATCCCATTGATTCTCTCTCCACCATGATGTTATTATGTATTTAGTTCCATATGTTACTTCTGTTCCTCCATGTGTCATGTATTCATTGATATGTCCATGTTGTAAATTGTTCCATACTACTGCTTTTCCTTGTTCAGGTTTAATTTCCTTTTTTAAATGTGGAAAATTAGTAGAACCACCCTCAAAATTGTGATTTAAATACAACATAAAAGTATATGTTCTATTGCCTGATGATAAACAATTTCTTTGATAGCTATCTCCTTTGAAATAATCTTGGTGATCTCTAAAATATTGCCCTGCTTCATACCTTTGTCCTTGTAATGATTCACCTTTTTTAATATTTAAACCTAAATACTTAGCAATTCTTTTGTGTAATGATTCTACAGTTGGATCATTAGCAACTAAGTTAGCTGTATATGATGTTCTTGATAGATTGTATTCATTCATTTTCTCACCTGCTCCTACAACCATAGACTTAGCTGCATATTTATCTATCATCCTTATTAAATATTCAGATTCATTATTACTAAGGAAGTTTTTTATCTCTTTCATTATTGACAATTTAAACTAAATGGCCCAGTTAAAGTTTGTGCTGATGCATTCCAAAAATAATAAACTCCACCTGCTGAACTTGAGTAATATTGGTCTGCTGTTTTTAAAGTTAAACAATCAGTATCATCATAGACTGCTGAAGAAGATGCTAAAGTACTAGCATTTAAATTAACTGATCTAGTGTTTACTTCAGTACACAAATTTGCTGCTATTGATGCTTTGTATAAATTAACTTGGAAACAACTTGGAGCAGGAGGTGGTGGAGGTGGAGGTGGTATTGGCACATTTGATTGACAATCTAAACAGTTTGCACCTGCTGTTGATTCAGTAGCATAAAAATTAAAATTACTATTATTCAACTCTATTGGATTTACTCCTTGATTATTATCTAACCATCTGTAACATTCAAATTGACCTACCTCTGAAACAACCCACCATGTTGAAATTATTTGTGAACTATAAACTGATATAGTTGCTCCAGTAGGATCATCACAACTTATAAATGTTGCATAGTTTGTTGATCCTGAAGGTGGTACAGGTGGAGTTATTGGTGTAAGACAGTTGTTTCCTCCATCAGATGTAATTGCTCCAATCTGAGATCCATTAGCTAATATATCTGTTCCTACAACTTGATACCTATCTCCTCCTTGAATTGTAACTGTGTCATTTACATTTAAACTCAAATCTGCTGCTCTTTGTAGTGATAAATAACCAGTTGATGCATCAGCACATCTTGATAATGCATAGAATTGTGTGTTTGATGCAATAGTAGGACAACCAGTCTGACCAGTATCTGTTACAGTTCCAATATCTGCTAATCCTCCTCCAACAGTTCCAGTAACTGTATAAGGCATTCCATCAGGAGCTTGTACTCTATCTCCATTACTTAGTGTTATATCAGAAGTAAATTGTCCAGTTCTGTAACCAGTTTGATTTGTGTAACATTGTGTCAAAGTATAATATTCAGGACATTGTGTTGCTGCTGATGTTGAAATATTAACTCCACTTCCACTTGTAGTTGTGCCTAAAACTTTATATAAAACACTAGGTGTTCCAGTTTCTTGCACCATATCATTTATGTTATAACTTGCCTCTAATGTTGTTTGTGTTGATATAAATCCAGTATTACCAGTTGAACACTTTTGTAAAGCATAGTATAAAGTTTGAGTACATGGAGTTGCAGGACATCCTAATTGGTTCTCACTACTTACTGCCCCTAACTGTCTGTCTGTTGCAAAAGTTGTAGGATCTGTTGTTGTACCATTTACTGTGTAACATTGCCCATTCTGATCTGTAACTAAAGATGCATTTGCAGGTGTTGCATTTTGAGTTAAACTAATATCATCAGTTGTTGTTGTTGTGACATATGCATAAGCTGTATCACAATGTTGTAAAGTATAATACTGTATTGCAGGAGGTGGTGGTGTTCCTCCACAAGTACAAGAACTTAAACTGTCAAGATTTATTGTTGCAGTTGTGTTAGCAGTTGTTGCTACATGATAACATGTAGAGCTGTATGTTAATTCAGTTCCACTTAAATTAGAACAATTACTGTAACCATAATGAACTATTGTTGACTGATTAGTACAATCATTTAAAGTATAATAATAAGTAGCACATGATGCATTTGGTAAACTGTCTATATCAATAGTCCCACTATTTGATGTTGGTGATATTACATAAGTCTGATTATTGTATAGCCTAGATCCTGATAAAGAACTGTTAGAACTAAAACCTATATAAGATGTTCCACTACAACATGGATTTAATTGATAGTAGTTAGTTGTTGAATTTCCTGAACATGTTAACTGAACTGGACTAGGTGTTGATGCTATTGTAATAGATGGTACTGTTGATTGTGCTGTTCCATTTTCTATTACATACTTAACAGCAGGTGCTGCTCCATCAAAAACTTGCTGTGTATTAATATATGTTGGGCTACCTACTGCTGATGCTGTTCTTAAATTTGTTTGTCCATCTGAACATCTTCTCAAGCCATAATAGTTTGTGGTTGGAGGTGTAGCTCCTGATGGGCATCCATTTAATCCAGTTGATGATACAATTTTGATTGTGTGTGTATTAGGAACATTGTTACCAGTTACTTTAAATGTGTTTCCTGATGTATCAACAACTCTAGTATTATTAGATAAGTTTAAATCAGCTATAGTAAGTGATGATTCAAATGTTGCATTAGGACTATCACATTGGTATAATGTTAATACATTAGTTGATGGTGATGTTGAAGGAGGCTGACCTTCTTCTCCTCCTGCATCAGGCTGAGTTGCTAAAGTGTCATTTACTGTCTCATTTAATAGTTCTAATTGACTAGATCCTGATAAAAGATTTGTAGTTATGCTGTTTATTCTGTATCTGTCATTATTAATTACAACAATATCTGCTAGTGTATAGTTAATAACAAACTTCTTAGGTAGTCTAGCTGTTATTTTAGATAGTCTTTTAGCTTGATTAAACACTCCTGCTATATAAAATCTGTAGTATTTTTCAAATAATGATTCTGTAAAGTTGTTTCCAGTTGTCCATTCATTGATTTCTAATCCAAAATTGATAGTTTCTGCATTAGTTGCAGCATCAAAACTCACAGAATTAGATGGAATCCATATGTCATTAATAGGTACTATGCCTCCAGTACTGTTTTTAGTCTGCAAAAATCTAATAGGTTCAGATGTTGGTAATGAAACATACTTACCTATAAATAAAACAGCATCTTCAAAATATGGTTCACTACTTTCATCTGCCATCCATCCCCATTGTATATCTGTTTGTGAATTAGAACCTCCATTTGGATCAGATAGTCTTTCATATTTTAAATGTGCAAAAGGTGCTTCAACTTTATATGATTCACTATTACTGTCTAACCCCCCAGTTTCAACATAACTTAAACCTCCCCAACTTGTTGAACTTAATTGGTCATGTTGATCTCCTAATATTGCTCCAGTATCTTTATATTTAAACTCTATTTCTTCATATGGTAGAGCTTTGTCTATTGTCATAGATTGAGGATCTACATATTCAGTTATATCTCTAACCACTCCTGCTTGATAATAACTCTCTAATGTTTGAACATGAATAATACCATCAATCTCATAAGCTGTTAAGTTGAACATTTTAAAAAGTCCAGTTAAAAAATCTATAACATTTATATTAGGTAAGTTTTGACTTATGATAAACTGCTTAGTTAATGTTATTGATATTGCTGCAGATGTTTGAGATGTTAAGATGTTTCCACTAGGATCAGTTCCTTCAAATGTTACACTTGTTATGTCAAATGCTGTTTCTGTTTCTATTGTTACAGTATATCCTTGTGTTGAGTTTGTTAGTATTTGAGAAAATTGAACTATAGTTCCAGTTGATGTTAAAAATTCTCTTTCAAACAAAGTGTCATTTCCTTCTTTAATTTTAACAGTAAATGTTGGATGTGCTTGTTGTGTGTTAATTGTCCATTGACCTAATACTGATCCATCTCTTAACAAACCATAAACTATAACTCTTGAATCATTTGTAACTATGTGATTACTTGATGCAGTTGCAAGTCCAGTTATAAGTCTTTCTGCTATTCCTAAATCTTCAAATACTCTACCTTCTTTATTTTGACAAAGCATATATAGGTTTTGGTAAGCCTCTGATCCATTTGTTAAATCAAAAAAGTCATCACTAAAGTTTATTGATTCATACTGATCTTCAATAGCCTTAACAATTAGATGAGCTTTAATGGAATAAGTTAAATCTTCAAAGTAAACACCATGAACATCATTAGCTCCTAAACTTGATGGATTAGTTGGATATAAATTTCCACCATTAGCTATATTTACTTCTTCATCTGAATTTAAATATGGAAAGTTTGTAACTGGAGAACTATCATACCAAAGTCTAACTGTGTTAGATATTAATGGGACTATTACTGCTGCTGTATATTCTGTTCCACCTGCTGTGTGTTTATAACCTTCAGGATCTGTTAAAATTGATTGAATAGTAGCAGCATCATAATCTAAATTAAAATTGTTTAGCCATGTTAATCCAGTAATTTTATCATCTTTTAAAGTGTCTTTTAGGTTTACTGTGTTTCCAAAGAAGGTTACTCTATATGATTCAGGTTTACCTTTAACTAAGTTTACACCTTCTAGTCTGATCTTACCATTTCTAAATGGAATTGAATTAAGCTCTATCTTAGCACTTATCTTTTTTCTAGCATCAAAAGTATAACCTTGAACTAAATTGAATCTGTAGTAGTGTTTAAATATCTTATTATTAACATCAGATGCAGGTAAAGTAAAAGGTTTTGTAAAATCTGTAAAGACTTTAGAAATATCTCTAATGTTTTGAATTGTCTGAGTTAAACTAACACTCTCATCATCAAAAAGCTCTACTCTTTGATCTTGTATATATAATTGAAATTTGCTCATTATCTAACACTATTTATCACATCATATGCAAACCCTACATTTATTGAGTAGTTTACAAGTTTATCATTTACTTTTGTTTTCTTAGTTAATGAATTTGTTATAACATTAACTGGATATATTGTTGTCCCAATCTCAGCCCATACTTGTTCTGATAGCATTAATTGCTTAATTGTTTCAAATTGTCCTTGATCTACATAACCAGTATTTAATGTTATTTGTTCTGATCCTTGTTTATTGTAAACATATTTCTGATGATTAGTATTTGAATATGTGTTTGCACTCATTAACATTGAATCATAATTCTCTTGTGTAACATTTAAACTTAGTATATTCTTTTTGTTAAAATAGAACATTTGTAATCCTCCAAATTTATTAACAAAAACAACTTTAATATATTGATAAACTGGTTCACATATTCTTACAATATTAACCTGGATTCCTCCAATAGTTTTTACAGTATCTGATGGAGCTACAGTAACATATTCAACTGCAGCAGCAGGAACTGGATTAGCTGTATCTATCATTTTAGGAATGTATGCATTTCCAGTTTCAGGTAAATACATTATAGTTGCTGTTTGTAATAATTGACCATAATTTAATTCATGGTTTACTCCTTCTAAAAATTCTGAGTAAGCATCAAATCCATACATTGTATGATTTACTGTTTGTCCTGATATTGGAGTATCTGTTGATCCTGCTTGAGCATTTGTAGCTCTTGTTGCTTTTGTGTTTAAATAAAACTCAATTTTAATACTTGCACTTACTACAAAGCTGTCATTAGTTGTTGATGAATATGGAAATACACCATCCCATGTAGGATTAAGATAATCTCTAATCAACTCAGAAACCTCAAAAGATATTGAATCTGATGTAGTGTTTTTTGATATTACATAAACATCAACACTATTAATTGTAATAGTTAAGTCAGCACTTCCTGATGTAACTGTAGATGTTTGATTTATAAAGAAAGGAGTTCTAAGTCTTGATAAGTAATTTGCCATATTATTTGTTTGTTGTATAGTCTAAAAATGATTCTACATCTAGAGCATATTTGTCTATTAGTTCTTGAGGTAGTTTTTTATAAGCTGATTCAAATGCATCACTAAACCAATATGATGGCTTTTTACCATACATAAAAATAGATCTAGCTATTAGAAAAGCTAAACTCTGCTGTCCACCTTTCATAAACTTTCCAGTTTCTTTATTTCTTAATCTTAACCTTTTCTTATTAGTCCATTTTAATATTGATGCTATAGGAGGCATCTTAGTCTTATAGCTAAATGTTTTCAATCCATACTTTCTTTGTCCATATTTTTTTTTCTTTCCATCAACCCCTGCATCTAAGTAAGCTCCATAATCAGCAAACATAAACTCTAATTGAAATGAATTACTAGATACCTTTAACTTATCATCTACTGACCTGTCTAATTGTCCTGATGCTACTAAAGGATATGACTTTCCATTTCTTCTAATCCTTTTCTTTTTTAGATTCTTTCTTGCAGCAATAACTACATTCTTTCCAAAATCTTGTAGTGCTGTCTTTGTTTTATTAAAGTCCATTAACAAGCATTTATATCATTTAATATTTGTACTGTAAAAGTAGTTGCCCATCCTGCTAAGATGTTTTCAAATCTATCAAAGAAAGGTTCACATGTAGGATCTCCTACTAATTCATAACCAGTTTGTGATAATGTTCCTATTCTAAGTCTGCTAACCATTCTATTAGAAACTGATAGCTGTGTGTTTAATATATCTTGGATGTTTGTGTTGCCAGTAAATATATCCTCATCATATTGATTGTTTGTATCAACCTGCTCCATTGTAAGAACTGTAAAACTAAACTGTAATGTCTTTTCTGCATTTGTAGCTCCTTCAATAATGATATGAGCTAATGGGAATATGGTTTGTTTCTGTAGATCAATATCTGTTATATCTCCAAATGTACAAGTCTTAATACTTGGATTGGACAACAGCTCATCTTTGATTGTTGTTAATACTAAGTAAAATCCTCTTATTCCTTTATCACTTGTTGCCATAACTTTTCTTTAATTTTTGATTTTCTAATATTGATTTTTCTGTAACATATTCTAAATACATTAGGATTTTATGTGCAGTTTGGTTTGAGATATATTCAAACTTTTCAATGTTTCCTTGAGCTGCTGTGTGAAATGATGAATACCAATTCCATTTTGCATTAAACCCTCCTTGACTTGTATATGATCCTTCAGAATTCCCTTGTCCAAATAGTCCATCATAACTTGAGATAACTCTTTCCCTAAATTCAGCAAAAAAAAAACAGCACCTAATGCAATAGATAAAGGCATTTCTTTTAGATGCTCATTCATACTGCCATCATATTCCTTTATGTTATATCTTCCTCTGACATTTATATCTACTGGTCTAAATAGAACAGACATAGCCTTATCCATTTGTTGCCAATCTCCTAAGTAAGTATCTAGATCTACAAATTCTCCAAATGTAATCTCATCTAAGTTTGGAATAAACCCATATTGAACTTTATCAAGAGTAAACATTTTAGTGAACTTACTATCCTCATCAAACATGTTGCTTAATGTTAGTGTTATCTCTTGAACATCTTTCCATCTCATCTTAGTAACATATTTAAGCTCTATATTACAAAAGATTTCTATCATTTTCTGTGCTATAAACATCTCATCATTATCTCCTTCTTGTATCTCTAGATATTTCTGATACTGTCCTAGAGTTATTTCAGATAAGTTCTCAGGCACTTTTACCTCTATTTCCATACCTATATAATACAATATCATAAAAGTTTTTAAAAAAAGTTTTCAAGAAGTTTGGTAGTTATATAATAATGTATTATATTTACAGTATGAAAAAAACACAAACTTCAAAAACAGAAGATGTAGAGGTAGTACTCTATACATACACAGACTGGGAAGGTAACAAACAAACTAAAAGATGTTTCCCTTACTCAGAGTTAGATAATCTAATAAAAAGAACTAATGGTAAAAGTGATTGGGATATTGACTATAAAAAGTATTTCAATTCAACAAAAGAATTAGAATCTAACTATGGTATTTCTATAGTTGGAATACCACAGTTTAAATCTAACAGAAAGCTAATTCAATCAGGAATTGGTATATATATTAGTAAAGGATTTCAACATTCTGATCATGAATTTTCAGATGTCATTGACCTTAATCATGGATTTAGAAATTGGGATGGCTTAATATGTTTGTTAGGAAGGATGCATGATTTAGAAGATCCTAGCAATTCAGATGCACCATATTCAATGAAAGATCTTATGGAGGGAGAAATTGCTGATGATATGATAATGTTAAATTGTGAATACTTAAACTATTAATATGAAAGACTTAAAAGAATTACAAGACTATTTTAAACTACCAATTTGGTTAATAACAGTATTACTTTGGATCATGGCAATGGGATTAGTCATCCTTATGTCTTTAGTAGATTCAATGTAGTGTTTTTTTTTCATATCAATTTAGTTTAATGACAGGAGAGGAGGTCTTAGGATCTCCCTCCTTTTTTTATTTGATAGCATACCTCCCATAATTAGGATAGGATAGTTTATGAACTACAGAATATCTTAAGCTATCACAGAAGTGATTAAACTTATCAACTGGTTTGTTTGTTGGATCTCCATTTCTATCCTCTATGTATTTATAGCTTTCTAATTCTTTCAATGCATTAGTACTGTCCTTTGTGATATACAGCTTGTATCTTCTGATCAGGTCTATTCCATAATTGATCTCATATTTCTTCTTCCCTTTTATGTTCCATCCCATTCTATGAATCTCCTCTATTGATTTTGGTTCTGAACTATCTGCAAAGATCTCATCCCTTCTATCTAAACCTAGTTTAACAAACTCATAAGCTAGATCTTGATTAGTTAATCCTTTCTTATACAAAAGCTCTTTAGAATACATGTTATCACCTTCTATGTAAGTAGCACACATTGAACTAGGATCACTAGCAAATCCAAAGTCTAATCCATAGGAAAGTAGTTTAGCTGTTTCAGGAATCTCATTACATGTATGAAACTTGAATACCAATGATCTGCTTTGTCCTCTTTGTCCTAATCCATATACTAACCAGTAATCATGATCTGTATCTTTTAGTCTTTTAATCTCAGTCTTTAAATTTTCTGATAAGAATGGATTGTCCATAAATGTGGAGATGTGTAATGTGCAATCTGATCTCTCTAATACTTTGTCATATATCCAATGGAACTGATCATGAGGATTGTAATCTAATATGATTCTTCCATCTGTTCTAAATAGTAATTGATTCCATGCTTCATAATCTATCTCATTAGCTTCATTAATAAAGAGGAGATCTCTCTTTCTACCTCTAACCCTAGATCCCATATCTAAGCTGAAGAACTCTATTAGGTTACCATTTAACCAATACTCATTAGATGTTTTGTTGTGATAGATCTCAGAATACAAATCATTGTTTCTAAGTATCTCTAAAAAATCCCTGATAGTTGAGGATTTTAAACTGGGCATTGTCTTTCTACAGCAGCTTATAACTTTTCCAGTATTCTTATTACAATAGGAGAAGATAATCCATAATAAAGTATTGTAAGTTTTACCTGATCTAGAACCTCCTTGTAAGCATGTTATTTTTGATGTATTCTTTTCTAGTAATTCAAAGACAACATTAGTCTGTATCTGTTTCATTCTTCAGGATCTTAACTTCAAATAGCTTATCACCTACTGTATCAAGTTCTTGTCTTTCTATATAGCCTCTGCTTTTGCCCTTAGTTTTTAAGTAGAAAAGAATCTCTGCAGTCTTACCATCTTTTATGTTAGACAATAACTGATGTTCTGCAAAGTCCAATAGACCTTCTCTTACTTCCTCAACCTTTCCTGAGAACTCTTTATCTTTCATCCAATCATAGTATGTCTGTCTGCTGATCTGAGCAGCTTCACATGCCTTACTTACATTCCCTAATTTGGATGCAAACACCTCTAAGAATTTCCCTTTATCTTTTGCCATTTCCTTTTTTGTCTTTTTTATGTCAAGTTTGTAAACTTTCCTGATTTACTTCTTTGCTCATTTGTATAATAGCCTCCTCATACATTTCTTTAACAGTTGTTGATAACTTTAAAAGTTGATCCTCTGATAAATACTTTAGTTTAGGCTTAATAAAATCTATTCTACCTGCTGCTACATCTTCTTCTAAATCAATTACAATAGCATGATACCATTCCTCTAAGTTTTTGTTGTATGTCTTATAAACTTCAAATGATTTAAGGCTATGGATAATACTTGCATGAGTTATATAATATTCATACTCATATCCAATCTCCATTATTTCTCTTAGGCTAAACCTATAAAAGTTTCTTAATACTGTATAGAATAGAGATCTTATTTCTACTATCTCCCTTCTTCTAGTGTTTTCAAATATACTTAATTGTGATAGAGCCTCTATTTCATCTATCAGATTTCTGATCCTACTTTTTGTTCTTATCATCTTTTTCTAATTTAGTTTGTAATGCAGCTAAAGCTCTCCATGCCACTTTTGCCAAATGTGATACACCATCATCATCATCTTCCTTTGCTTGTAGTAGATGTCTAGTTAAAGCATCTAGGTGATCCATACTCTTACTCTTATCCCAATGTAATGGTTTGCCTTTGTGATGTTGGTCATTTCCAATCTTGCTCACTCTTGATACTTCCATTAAAGCATCAGGAAAGTAATTTATAACTCCAGTCCAAACTGGATAATCTTTTCTACTCATATAATCTTATTTGTGATGTGTGGTTATTAAATCTTTTCTTAGTTTCTTCATAATATTCTTTGTCTATTTCATAAGCATCTAAATCATATCCTAAATTATGACAAGCTATTGCTATTGAACCTGAACCTAAATGAGTATCTAATATTTTATCACCCTCTTTAGCATAGTTCATTAATAGCCATTCATATAATGCTATTGGTTTTTGAGTTGGATGGATTTTGTTACCAGTATTTGTTGATGTTCTAAATATCTTTGATGGTTTATTAAAACTTGTCCAAGCTAATTCTATTGGGGACATAGATTTAAAATTATCTGGAATATTTGATTTATCTAAAACTACAAAACATTTTGTGTCTTTTAAATCATTAATAAAATAATTACCACCCCATATTATTTGATTTACACTTACTCTAAATAATTCTTTAAAATATTCTTTTTTTGGTCTGTAACAATCCCAATTATCTGTCCTATTAATGTTATATTTTTTTACAAACTTACTTCCATTAAAAGCATTACTTCCATAAGGAGGATCAACAATAGCTAAATCATATTGATTGTCTGCCATATCTTTCATAGCTTCCATACAATCTTTATTATATAAATTTATGCTACTCATAATTTCTCATTCTATTTTTATTCTTTTCTAATGGTCTTAGATTAGTAAAGTGATTTATCAACTCAAAGTCCTGAACATCTTTAACTCTAAACAATTCAATCTCATGATCAAGCTCCCAGTATATTCCATAATTATCCCAATTCATATTATCATCAAACTTACTCTCTATATATCTTCCTAAATATTCTCTTGAACATCCTAGTATCTCCTTATAGCTTTTACTTACCTCTAAACCTTTTCTTTTCTTAAACTTAGATGCTCTAGCCATTAGATTCTTGTACATTCTTTTCATAGGATCTCTCCTTTGATTTTGCACAAATTCTCTATTATATTTTCTGACATGATCTCTATTACTTTCTGTCCATGTCTTATTGTAATTCCTTTTACAATCTTTACATCTATTATCTAACCCATCTTTGCTGCTTGTTTTATTGTGAAACTCTGAT
>Ga0233439_10001305_pt1 | contig 32315 bp, 35 predicted proteins | sample SI_123_September_6_FD_182713 | JGI IMG/M metagenome (GOLD analysis project Ga0233439, IMG submission 182713) | Seawater microbial communities from Saanich Inlet, British Columbia, Canada - SI_123_September2016_100_MG | ecosystem: Environmental > Aquatic > Marine > Inlet | place: Canada: British... | reverse complement strand
TCGGCTATTCCCCCAGCGGCGGCTGGCAAATCCACTTCGCCTCCTTCGCCAAAATGCGCGCACAACGGGCCCGTTTGCGCTGAGCGCATAAAAAAACCGGCCCCGTTAAAGGGACCGGTCAGGCATCCAACTAACGAACGCGAAACCCGGGTTAGTTGTGCGAAAACTCCATCAGTAACCCACCGCATTCGGCTTTCATTTTTTCTAGGGCTCTATTTCTCAACTGCCTTATCCGCTCGCGCGTGACGCCCATGGCATCGCCGATCTCCTCCAGCGTCTGCGGTTCGCTATTGTCGAGACCAAAATACGCGCGCACAATCTGACACTCGCGGTCGTCGAGCACGCCGAGGCAGCCCGTCACCGTATCGCGCATTTCGCTGTCGACAAAGCACTCGTCGATGGGAGCTTCATTGGAAGCAAAGACCTGCACCAGCGAGATTTCCTCGTCGGGAAAAGCCGGAGCATCCAAGGATACGTCCTGCTGACTCACTTCAAAGGCATTGCGGGTGCGCTCAGCGGAAATATCGACGCGGTCGGCGATCTCCTCAAACGTCGGCACGCGCCCCAATTGTTGCGCGAGGAAACCGCTCTCCTTCTCGATTTTCTGCAAGTCGTTGATCTGGCTCATTGGTGGCCGGGCAATCTTACCCTGCTCGGCTAGGGCCTTGAGAATCGCCTGGCGGATCCACCACACCGCATAGGTGATAAACTTAAAACCGCGGGTCTCATCAAAGCGTTTAACCGCTTCCATCAGCCCGATATTGCCTTCGGAAATCAGCTCGATTAACGAGAGGCCATAATCCTTGTAATCGCGTGCAACGCTGACGACAAAGCGCAAATTGGCAAAAACCAGGGCCTGACGCGCCTTTTCATTGCCCGCTTTGGCTAGCTGGAAGAACTCGACCTCTTTTTCGCGACTGAGCGGTTCGGCATCTTTGATATCCCGCCAATAAAGATCCGTTGAGGAGAATAAACCAGCCTTGTTGTGTATATCCATCACAAACCTCTTGTAATTAAAAAAAACATATTATAACCATTTAAATAATACATCAGTAACCCTTACGTTCACGTTAGGTTTAAATATAAAAAGCGCAGTGAACAGATGCAAATTTAATATTAGATGACCTTAAGACGGTTGGGGATTCAATCAGAAAGGGGGCGGCGGCGGCTCTTCTTTTTTTCTGAGTGGCGTTTTTTGCCGTCGAGACGGCGGGCCCTGGCGGCACGTCCGGGTTTGGTCTTTCTGCGCTTGGGCGGCGGCGGCTTGATCGCCTCGGCTAACAATGCTGATAGCTTATCGAGACAATCTTCGCGATTGCGCCCCTGCGTGCGAAAACGCTCCGAATGGACGATCAGCAATCCCTCGCTGTTGAGCCGTGCGGAGAGCTTTTCCGCAATTCGTTGGCGTTGCAACGCGCTCAGGACCGCGCTTTGCGCAAAGTTGTACTGCAACTCGGCCCGGGTATTGAGCTTATTGACATTCTGTCCCCCAGGCCCCGAACTGCGGTTGAATTTGAAGCGCAACTCGGCCAACGGGATTTCTAGAATAGATGTGATATAGAGCGTTTCCATAAGATTGATGGGTTAAGGTCTGTGCTTTATAATAGTCTCCGCGGATAAAATAACTATACCACAACATAAATTTTCTCTGAGGAGATACAACAATGGCCCGTTATACCGCCGCCGTCGTCGGTTGCGGCTCGATCGGCAATGCCCACATGGAAGGCTACAATCTCGTCGACGATGTCGAAGTGATTGCCGTCGCCGACCCGATCGCCGCCGCCCGCAAGACCTATATGGACGAATACGGCATCGCGCAGGAATTCGAGACCGTCGAAGAAATGATGGAAAAGGCCAAGCCCGACATCGTCAGCGTCTGTACTTGGCATCTGTTGCACCCCGGCCCGACCGTCGCCGCAGCCAAAGGCGGGGCCAAGGCCGTCATCTGTGAAAAACCGATGGCCATCGGCATGGCCCCGGCCGACCAGATGGTCGACGGTTGCCAGGAGCACGGCACCAAACTGGTCATCAGCCACCAACGGCGCTTTACGCCCGGCTGGGAAAAAGCCAAGGCAATGCTTGAAGAAGGCGCGATCGGCACCCCGGTCTTCGTCACTAACAAAGTCGCCGAAGGCCTGACCAATTGGGGCACACATTCAATCGACGGCTCGCGTTTCGTGCTCGGCGACCCCAAAGCCGAGTGGGTGATGGGAGCGGTCGAGCGCCGTACCGACCGCTACGAACGCGACACCTTGGTCGAAGACGCCTGTATGGGGCTCGTGCATTTTGACAATGGCATCCAACTCTTTATCCAATCGGATCTCATGCGCGAAGGCGCGACCGCCGGCAGTTTCGAAATCCGTGGCAGCGAGGGATTCCTCAACGTCAGCGAGACCAAGGTAGAAATGATGAACGCCACTTCCAATGGCTGGCAGGATATCGACCTGGGCCTATCCAAAGACGACAAGGCGATCGGCGGCAATACCAACGCCGCCCAGGTACGCGAGCTAATCTCCTGGATCGAAGGCGATACCGATCATCATCGCAACGCCGGCACTACCGCCCGCGACACCGTCGAGATCATGATGGCCCTCTACGAATCGGCGCGACAAAACCACGTTGTCCGCCTGCCGATGAGCGAAAAGGGTTATCCGCTAGAGTTGATGGTCGCCGAGGGCAAGCTGCCCATCGAGGTCGAGGGGCGCTACGATATCCGCGGTTTTCTCAAACGCGAAAATATCGACGAGGCAAAATACAAGAAGCTCTGGGACGAGGGCATCGGCCATCACCAGATTATGCGCACGCTGCACGAAGAAATGCAGCAAAGCCAGAAGTAGAGCAATTCTGCCAATCCACGGAAACGGGATCAAGCGATGTATAAACCCTCCTACGACGGCGCCAATAAGAAAGTGCTCTGGCAAGAACTATGGCGCCACGAATTCGAAGCGGCGCTAGCCAATGACCCGGTCGTTATCATACCCATTGGTTCCATCGAACAACACGGGCCGCACTGTCCGATGGACGTCGACATCTCCGCCCCGTTTTACATGGCGGTGGAGGTAGCCAAGCGCATCGAGGATTTTCCCGTACTGGTCGCCCCGCCAGTGTGGTCGGGTTTTACGCATTACAATATGGGGTTTCCTGGCACCATCAGCCTGCGGTTGGAAACCTTCCAGAACCTGCTAATCGACGTCTTCCGCTCAATCCACGCAAATGGCTTCGAGCGCATCGTCTCGGTCAATGGCCACGGTGGCAACCACGCACCGTGCCGCGCCGTTTCTTGGGCCATAGCCGAAGAAGATATTTTCACGTTGAGTTTCTCCTGGTGGGATATGGTCGAAAAAGAATTGCGCGAGTGGAGCGCCACCGACGAAGGCGTCGGCCACGCCGGCGAATGGGAAACCTCGGTGCAACTGCACTTGCGCGCATACCTAATCGACCAGACCCGCCTCGCAGCCGACGACACCGGCACGCAGCCTTTCAAAGGCGAGCTAGCCTTCGCCGAGTTTGCAGAAAGGCACCGCGACACGGCCAAAGACACCGGCATTATGGGTGACGCGACGGTGGCCGACGCTGAGAAAGGCGCGCGGATTTTTGCACTCGCATGCGATCGTCTAGAAAAACTACTGCGGGAATATCGCGCATTACCGGTTAGGCATTATCGCGAATTCGGTAGCCACTGCACATAAAAAAAGCCGCATCGCTGCTAGGGTCTCGGCGAGACCCTAGCAGTGCGGCTGTAGTATAGCATGGATGCTAAATCGATCGCGTTTTAGGAGACGACCGATCGCGTGCTAAAGAGGATCAGGGTGGGTAGCCCTGAAGAGGAGGCCATTTGATCGATCGGGTAATCAACAAGGTTCGACTAAGAACTTGGTATCAAATAGTCTCTGGTAATATTATCGACGATGGGTGATAAAACTTTAGCACTAAGTATCAAGTTATATCAAGTAATTTGTAAGTTGTTATTTTTCAGCTACTTATTTTTTCCATTTTCTTCATAAAACCCAGCAAGATCCCAATCGTCAACCAAAAAACTAGCCCATTGAGCGGCAACCGCAACGGGTAACTCACTAGACTGTGAACCAGCATTGCCATGAGCATAGCTAACCCAGCCCATAAATAAGGCTGCATATCACACCAGGCCTTATGCAGCGTTCCCCAAACGGCTAAACCAATCAACGCTAAAAAAGCGCTCAAGCCCATCAAACCGCTTTCGGCCCACAAGTGCATATACTCGTTGTGGGCATAAGGCGTATCTTCTTCTTGCTGGGTCCAGACCAAACTTTGGAAATGCGCTTCCTCGCGACGCGCGTCGCGAAAAGCCGCAAAACGCTCCTGATAGGTCCCATAACCGAAACCTACCAAGGGCCGAGCACGAATCATATCCCAGGTCACTTGCCAAATAAAATAACGATGGTTGACCGTAAAATCGCGCACCTCAATTTGTCGGGTCACCGACACGACAAGCTGCCCGTCGGTGCCGGCAACCACGGGCACCTCGCTCTCTACATAGGGTTCAATAATATGGCGAGTGCTCAGTATTCGCTCCGACATCGTAACCGGCCCGTCGTGGCTTTTGATCACCGGCCGCTGCGACAAAAGCAGTGTCGTCGCGACAAGCGAAGACAACAGGGCGGCAAGTGGCAACCAAGCAATCATTATACGCCCCCGCCACATCCCGCGCGCAATGCCTACAACAACTATTAGAACTGCCGCTAACCCCGCCATCCATCCCCCGCGGCTTCCCGCCAACAGCATTCCCGCATAAATCGCACATGTGCCGATTGCTAAGACTATACGCGCACTAAGTGATTCCGCGCAGACAAAGGCCATTAAGGCCAAAGGCAAGGCACAGGCCGAAAAATTGCCGAGAAAATTGGGATTTTCGAAGAAGGATACGATACGCTCGCTGCCAAAGGGCGTAATCGCAGGCAGTGGGTCAAGATGATAATATTGCAATATCGCGTAAAAACCGGCCAAGGCGGCTGCAGCGAAGAACGTGGCGCCCAGCAGCCTGAGAGCCCCCCCATCTACCGCCAACCACGCACCGATGCACACAAGACCGCAATGTGTCGCCGGCAACCACAACCCGGACCAATCGGCACCTTCATTTACCGCAATCGAGAGCAGATTACTCGTCCCGACAACGACCAGCGCCACACTCACCTTACGAGAGAGAGGCCAATCGCGACGCTCCATACGCAAAAACGCGACACCGGCACCACACCCCGCGAGCCCCACCACCACTCCATAGGCCCATAATCGCGAATAAAGCGCGGGGTGAGCCAACAGCAACCCCACCCCACCTACCGCCAGGATCAGCGCCGGGATTAAACGGACATTCATTTCCCCGCCATCCCCATATTGACATTCCTCGGTCTCAACCGTATTTTTCCCTTCTTGAATTGCCGCATCCCCACGCCCGCTTGATTCAAGCGGGGCCGTGTTAAAAAGGAGTTACCGCCATCGCTAAGTTTCGCAGCACTCGCAGAGAGGCCGTAGCCAAACTCAAGCCCGAAGATATTGATTATAAGCGGCTCGACGTCTTGGTCAAGTTTATTACGCCGACCGGCAAAATCGAAGCCGCCCGGCGCACCGGTGCCAGCCGCAAACAGCAGACCCGCGTCGTCCGCGCCATCAAGCGCGCTCGTTTTCTGGCGCTCGTCCCCTACACCATCGACGACACCCGCTAGTCCGCCCCGTTTCACTTCGATGGCCGCGATAGGACTAATCGAAACACGCGGCCTCGTCGGAGTCATCGAAGCGGCCGACGCGGCGGCTAAGTCCGCCCAAGTCGAACTTCTCGGCATCGAGCAAATCGGTGCCGGGCTCGTTTCGGTGCGCTTCAGTGGCGAGGTCGCCGCCGTGCAAGTGGCGGTACAAGCCGGCGTGCAAGCTGCGCTCAAGGTCAGCGAAGTTATCAGCCATCATGTGATCCCCGCCCCCCACATAGATCTCAAAGACCTGCTCCAAGGCCAACCTCCGGCTCCTGTCGCCTCACCGCAACAAACCGCAGCAACTACCACACCCTCCGACCCAATAGAATTGCACGATTTGCCCGTCGCCCGTTTGCGCCAACTCGTGCGCCAACTGCCCGACTCCGCACTCAAGGGCCGACAAGTCTCACGCGCCAACAAACAGGCGCTTATCGACGAACTGCGCCGCGCCGGGTCCTCAGGCGCCTAACTATACGAGGTCTCTACCCCCATGGACACTCTTTGGAACAATCTCGTAAAAGGCCTACAAGAAGGTGCGCTCGCCGCCGCCGATAAAGCTGGGGACCTAACACGCGTCGCCCGGGCCCGGCTTGATATCGCCGCCGCCAAAAACCAACTCAACCGCACACAAGCCGAACTAGGCGCCACAGTCCATAAACTGCTCGAAGCCAGTGCGGACCCGGCCACCGACGCACAAGTGCTGGCGCTGAGCCAACAACTCAAGACGCTGGATGCGGAACTTATCTCCTGCGAGGCGTTCTACGGGGCGCTGCAAAACGAGTTGGCCGCCGGGACAGAACAAACAGACAAGATCGCTGAAGCCGAGCGAACGGATCAAGAATCTATATAAGCGGGAGCAAAATAAGCGGGAAGTAATGCAAATCGGTCGAAGCCATCGCCCGACCCTATCTCACATCTACTGTATTATTCGGTCTTTTTCTTGACGCGAATTTTTTTGCCGTCGACGATGCGGTAATACTGGCCGTCCTTGGTCCGGAAGAGTTTACCTTCCTTCGACTTCTCCGGTTTGGCCACCTCGTTTTGGTCCTTAGCGACCTTCTTTTTCTTCTTTGGCGGTGTTCCATCCGAGTCCATCGGCAAATCGTCGACGTCCTCGTCTAAGTCTTCGGGTACGTCATCGTCATCTATAAAGGCGGCAAAAGCCTTTTGCTGCTCTTCCATCTCGGCCTTCTGCTGCTCAGCGACCTCCAGAGCAGAAGGCTGTGGCCAGTCTAGGAAAAAATCCTCCACCGCCACATTTAGCAAAGTGCCCTTGAGGTAGCGCTCAAAGGTCGTGGCGACGATATGCGCGTCGAGGATATCGATTTCGGGATCATCTTCGCGCAACCACAATTCCACCACTTCGTGCAGGAGCAACGCATCGAGCAAAGAAAATTGCTCGCAACCACCAGCCCCCTCCGCGTCGGCGTCCCAATTCTCCAACACCTCGCGCACATCCATGACCAGATGTATCGCCGAGTCCCGCTCGTAGGCCACGGTCTTGCTCTCCGCGAGATCCACCAGATCGGTGCTGCGCACATCCAGAAACGGGTGCCCGATAATCTGGAAAGGCGTCTCGTTGGTGGGGCTGAGCCGATCGGCCAACGTACGCCCGACCTGGGCCGGTTGGTTGACGATATAATCGAGCAGGGTATTTTCGTTCGGCGACCAGATATCGACAAGCTTCTTGGCCTGAATCCGCAGGATCGCCTCATAGTTTCCTTCGTCCTCGGGTTCGAGAAAGATCGCCTCGATCTTGGCCTTCTTCTCATTTGGCCCGTCGGCAGCGCGAAACTTGAACGCGCCGAACCGTTGCAAAATGGCGACCCGGCTACGCATATCCGTCGGCGCGAAATCGAGTATCGCCTGGAAATACGTCACCACCCCGTCTTCGACGGTCCAGGTGCGAAATTCAGCGGGATGGCGTTTGAGCGAGTCCATCTCGTTGTAGATCCGGTTGACGATTTCGGCGTACTCGCCCTCATGCGTCACGTGATCATAGAGGACCAGCGGCGTGCCTTCCGTTTCTTCGGCAGCAAATATGACATTTTCATCCGGCGGCGTTCGGCGTCCGTACCAAGCACGAAGCCCCGGTTTTCTTTCGCTCAAAAGACTAACTCCGATATGCGCTGCAAAGAGCCAACATCAAGTTTAGATGATATCAAATTTGACCATGAACTTAAAATAAGCAAGCCTGCCCATAGTATCAAGGCGAATCCCATACGCGCAAGCCAAAGCGACTCAAATAGATAGGTATATGCTGAAACAGGGGGTTAGCCACTTCAAGGGCACGTAATAAAGCCCTTTTTTGATCCGACTCGGCCCCCATTAACAACGTCAACGACCCTCCATCGCCGCCCGCGCCATTCACCTTCCAGCCCAACGCCCCATGTGCCTGCGCCAATTCGATCACCTGGTGCGCCTCTGCGCTAACCAGATCTGGATGCAAACGAGCTTGGGCTTCGGTATTCTCAATCATAGCCCGTCCCAAGGCCGCCAAGTCGCCGGCATAGACCGCATCGCGCGACTTCGCCGCCGTCAGACGCAGATCCTCCAGCTTCACATTGTCGGGCGCAACGCCTTCCAGATCCGCGATCACCGTCTCGTGTACATCTGATGAGCTGTGCGACTTACCGAGGAAAACCAAGGCCAACCGTCGCTCCAATTCCCACCAGGTCGCATCAGGTATATGCAACTGCGATACGGAGGCGTGCGGATATTGATACATTTCGATATAGTTGATGCCGCCAAAGGCCGAGCAGAGCTGATCCTGGATGCCACATTGTTGCCCGAGCATCTCGGTCTCTATTTTCTGGGCCGTCTGTGCCACCTCGTAGGGCGTCATCCTTCCCGGGGTCAACAAATCGAGCGCACCGATCAACGCCACAGTCACCGCCGCCGAAGTCCCCGTCGAGGCACCTGCCGGTGCCTCCGAATAAATGCCCACCTCAAAAGCCACATCCTGCGGCACCTTCATATATTCGACGGCCGCCTCCAACAGCGGATGGTGGCTCCACTCGCGATTGCCCAGTTCGACCGAAAAACGCTCGCCGAAATTCTCGGCGTGGATAACGATGCGGTCCTCGACCTGGTCGCGGCGAAAGATCTTGAGCTGGGCTTCGGCATAGGGGTAGACGCCGATATTGAAGATCGCGCCGTATTCGGCGAACCAAGTATCGGTCCAACCCCCGTTGTCGCAGATGCGAATCGGAGCGACGCTGTTGATAATGCGTAAAGGTTCGGGCATAAGTTTCATCTTCTCTCGTATATCGGTCCACAATTATAGCTTCATTAGTTATTTCGCGTCAACTATATGGGTTGATCGCCACCGCCGGACACCGTATCATACCGATAGCCCCAACATAGAGAGGATATCTCATGCCCGTCCCCCATACAGACGACCGCGACTGGTCCGCCCTTTCCACTAGCCAACGCATCCGCCAGCTCGAAGTCGAGGGGTATCTAGTCATGCCCGACCTCCTCGACCCCGACCATCTCACCCGGCTTAAAGCCATCACCACCACTTTTAAGACCACAGCCGTCGACTATAGCGAGAACCAACGCGGCCGACCCAATATCCAGTTCGAAGGCGGCGAGATCACCCAGCTCATCGGCCATGCCCCCATACTCAAATTCCTACGCCAACTCTTTGGCGACGAGATCATCTTTATGCACTACGGTTACGCCCGCTCCGAGCCCGGTCATCCGGGCATCAGCCTGCACACCGACGGCCAACCCTACGGCTCCAAAATCTTCGGCTTCGAGGGTTCTTGCCCGGTATTAGTGCGGGTGCTCTATTATCTCGACGATCTCACCGCGGAAGTCTCGCCCTTCCGCGTAGTGCCTCGCTCCCATCTTAGCCTACACGCCGACGCCAACCCCTACAAACGCTATACCGGCCACCCCGAAGAAGTGATGGTCCCTGCGAAGGCCGGTTCCGCGGTACTCATCCACCACCGCGTCTTTCACGGCAACTTTCCCAATGTCGGCGATTATGCCCGCGAAATGCTGGCTATCGCCTATCGCCCCGCCTGGGCCGGACCCGTCGCCGATATCAGCCCATGGAAAAAACAAGAGCTCGACACCCTACCCAACGACATCCGCCCCCTCTTTCAAGACCGCAATACCCGCCACTGGGACTACGCCAGCGGCAATAAACCCCACAATATGTCCGCTGAAGCGCCGGGTATCGACCCCAGCCGTTGGGAACGCTACTAATATGCATCGCATCAGCCGAGAACACATCGCCTATCGAACCGACAAAAGCCATCCGCCCGTTTTGGAAATTGATCCCGGGGACAGGGTCACCCTGGAAACCTTCGACGCCCGCACAGGCACGATCCAAAGCGATGCCGATCTCTTAGACCACCCCCACCCCGACGGCGCCAACCCGACCACTGGCCCCGTCTACGTGCGCGGTGCCGAACCGGGTGACGCGCTCGTAGTCGATATCGAAAAAATCGACCTGGCACCCGAGGGTTTTCTCGCGGTAAAAGCAGGCGAGGGCCTCTTGGCGCATCTGGCCGATCGTTATGCCACCCGCATGGTGCCGATCGAAAACGGCATCGTGCATTTCGGCGACCTGCGCTTTCCCGCCAACCCGATGCTCGGCGTTATCTGCACAGCCCCAGCCGGTGAAGGCATCAGTACTTCTTTCGCCGGACCGCACGGCGGCAATATGGACAATAAATATTTGATGGAGGGCAGTCGCATTCACTTACCGGTCTACGTACCCGGGGCGCTGTGGTCTCTGGGCGATGTGCACGGCGCAATGGGCGACGGCGAAATCACATTTATCGGTTTGGAAATCTGCGCTGAAGTAACCGTGAGAGTCGACATCGAAAAAAATACTGCGCCAAAACGCCCTCTAATCGAAACCCCAAGCCATTGGATCACCACCGGCGAACACCTCGATCTCGGCCAAGCCGCACGCATCGCCGCCGAGCAAATGCTCGAACTAATACAGGCTCGTTCGAACCTCAGTTTCACCGATGCCTATATGCTAATGAGCGCCGCCGTCGACGTACAGATCTGCCAGTGTTGCGAACCGGGTGAATTTCCCACGACGGCCAGAGCAGTGATGAGTAAGGAGGTCATAGGCTAAGAGTACGCCAACGATGCCCCAAGCCTGCCATCTCCTCTTGTTTTCCTTCCCCCTCCCTTTCCTTCTCTTTCCAGGCCATGTTCAAACCTACTAAGGTCTGTTCAGAGGCTTTCTCAACGCGGCTTGTGGTCCCTGATTTTGCAGGATTGCAAAATCGGAAAAGATCACCCCTCGGAGCCTCGCCGAAGCAAGGCGAGAATGAGCGTTGGGAAAGCCCCTAAACAGACCGCCGACAGCCGACATCACCGCCTAACGCGTAAACACCGTCCCTCGCACATAAGACCCTTCCTCCGAAGCCAAAAAAGTAAGGACCCGCGCCACGCCCACCGGATCCCCCAAACCGGCGTTCTTCTTCGCCTCCTCCGGATCGCGCCCGTCCTTCTCCGCCCCTTCGGCCACATTCGCCAACTTAAGCGGCGTCGCGATGCCGCCCGGACAAATCACGTGCAAGCGTACCCCTTGCGGCCCGACCTCGCTTTCGAGCTTGAAATGCAGACCGTGCTGCCCGGCCTTGCTCGCCGCGTAGGCGTAGGACGAGGACCCGCCGCGCACACCAGCGCCCGACGCGATAATCAGCAGCACCGATTCGCCGGCCGCCGCCAATAAGGGCGTCGTGTATTTGGCCGATAGAAACGTGCCTTTCAAATTAGTATCGAGCGTCGCGTCCCACTCCTCCATCGACAACTCCTCAATCGTCTTAAACGCGCCTTTCAAAACCCCGGCGGCGAACACCGCCACGTCGATGTGCGGCGTGGCTTCTTTTACCTGGGCAATCGCCGATGCGACGCTCTCTTCCGAACGCACGTCCGTCGCGTAAAAACACGCCCTGCCGCCCGCCGCCTCGATTTTGGCCACGGCGGCCTGACCTTCCTCTTCGTTGTAGTCCACGATATGGACACGCGCGCCTTCTGTGGCAAACAACTCGGCCGTCGCACGGCCGATGCCAGTAGATCCGCCGGTGACCAACGCCTCTTTGTTTTCTAATTTCATAGTAAAACCTCCCTAGGTATTTGTTGTACTACTTAATATTTTGACATAGCTAAAAAAACATGCGGCTGACAAAGCATCTAAGGCAACCAGATCCGCAAAACCTCGCCTTCGTGCCCCGCCCCGAGCAACATCCTACCATCGGACTGCTGCACCGCCGCGATATTCGTCGAGAGACGGCCGCCCAATTCGACTTCCCAATCGACCCGTGTACCAAACGAGGTCCTTTCGATCGCGCCTAAGCGCTCAAAATCGTGCGTCGGCACTAAAAGCTCCACGATACCGTCACCATCGAAATCCCCGGCCAGGCCCATGTCGAGGTTGCGCGAGTCCAACTGGTGGGAACTGAAGCCGTCTAATTGCGTCACGACATCGAGGACCGCATCGCGACGGCGGTAAAATTCGACGATGCCGTCGATATGCGGCGTGCGCACCACCGCGATTTCCGCCACTTCGTCATCGGCGAAAGTAGCAACTGCCAGTTGGTGACGCCAGCGAAAGCCCTGCCCGATCGGCACGCCGATGGCCAGCGGTAAACCACCGGCGGTGAAAACGGCGATGCGCGCACCCTCTGCCGCATTGCTTAGGGTCGCCACGATCTCGCGCTCGCCGTCGCCGTTCAAATCGACCCATAGCGGCGCGATGCCTTCCGCTACGGGTTCAAAATTGACCTGCAATACTGCCCGCAATCCTCCATCGGTCTCGACCAACACCGCGCCCTGGGCCTCCAGATCATCGCCCAATACGGCGTGTTGGTAGCGGGTCGTCGGCCGATTGTAGATCAACAGGCGTTCGTTCTCGTCTACCAGGATACGGGCATCGGGCAAAGGGTCGATGGACAGGCGCTCGCTGCCTGACCCCGACAACAGGACCAAATCGCCGCCTGCAGTGAGATAGGCCAACCGGTCATCCGAAAGTAAAACCGGAGGACTCAAGACCGATGCCTCCCCGTCGACGATATTGGCCAAACGCGGACGCAAATCCCCCTCGATCGCCAACACCGGCGGCATTCCCACGGGCAGCCTCGCCTCGGCTAAAGGCACCGGAGCACTGACCCCGTCGACAATGCGAAAGGTGGCGACGCGGCCATCCTCTAAAGCCACCATCCAGACGCTGCCATGCCCCGCGGGCGCGGCCACGACCCAACGCGGCACACCGTCCAACGCAATGTCCAATGTCGTTGCCGCAGGCACATTGCCTGCCCCGGCGGCCAGGCGATTGCCGTCGGCCCGATGATGCGTATAACCCACGGCCGTCAGGCCCATCATCGCGGCCTCACCATCGACCACTTCTTCAGACGGCGCGGCGGTCCCACCATCAACCGGTGTTGCATCTACTGGATCCGGGTCGGCAACCACCGGCGGCGTTTTCGCCTCGACGACCGGCTCGACCGGAGTACCCCCACCACATCCCAACAAACTCGCGCAAAGCAACGCGAGACATAAAAGCAATAACTTCATCGTGTCGCCAAATCCCCTTCGTGCTGTTGTTCGTTATATACTCTTTCCCGAGAATCTGCGACCGCATCGGGCACCAACCGCAATGCGCCCCAGGCCAATGCCGGCACAATCAACGCATCATCTAGCGGATACCGATCAATGGTCTATCATCGGGGATAAGATCAATCGGGCTCAACGTATAGGCAACCACGAGACCAAACAATAGCTTAGCCGCCCAGGGAGTCCGCTTATCACTGAGCACCAACCAACACACCGCGAATTCACGCCGTAAAAAATTAGCCGCCGCACGCAATCGTTCACGCACGATCGCTACCCTCCTACTTGCACTTCAATAGCAACCCGCGCCGCTTGCGGATCAAAGGCAGCATAGGTTTCCATCCCTTCGCGCCAGAAAGTGCCACTGCGAAAATCGGCGCGCCGGCCCGCTTTTGCCAAAGGGCGACCGTCCACGGAAATCTCGGCGACTTCAATATCGGTAAAATGCAAGGTCAATTCGGGTGCGCAAACGGGTAGGTCGAGCTCGACCTTGTTATCATTCACCTCAACACGCGCCATCTCCCGTGCACAGGCATAGGTAGTAATCTCGCTGCAGGTGCGCCAACGCGTCCATTCACCGCGCGGATCTCGCTCGCGCAGACGGCTAACCACTTCCTTGAAAGCGTTGAACCCGCCACGGTCCTCGTCGTGCATTCCGTAAAAGCCCTGCCAGTGGCTGCACAAAACGACCGGCTGCCCCGCGTCGATCAGCGCGGGCAACCGGCCCCCTTGCAAATCGGCCTCGATATAGCGGTCCGCGCTCACCTCGCCATAACCGGTCCACGAACCGGTCCAGTCGTTGGTACTGGCGATAATCTCACCCGTAGCCGTGCCCTGTTCCCGGTTCGCGTACCACACCGGAGTCTCCACCGCAAGCCCCGCTTCGATGCGTTGGAAAAAATAAGGTAGTGGATTACCCGTCACCGCACGCACCGCCTCGCCGGCCACTTTGGCATAATACTCAAGTGTTCTGCCGCCGAAACCGCCGGGCGAAGTCACCCCTTCCGGCGTCAAACCCACATTCACCAGAATCTCACAAGCCCGGCTGATATAGCGAAAAACTCGCTCCTCCTCTTCAACGGGCAATGTCGCCCAATCGTATTGCTCCCAGAGCCCTTCGGGCAGCGGCACGCAAGTATCCGGGTCAACGACAAAGGTATGCGTCATCATTTCGGGCGTGATGTCGAAATTCGGCGTGATCAACTCGCGGCACATCGCCAACCAGCTCTCCTGTTGCGCTCGGCTAAAAAGCGGCAAACCCTCATCGATACGCCCCAGTGCCGCCGGACAGGGCACGACGCTGTATTTGCCCCGGACCCCGTGTTCGAGACACCACTCGGCAAACTCGCGTGTAAAGGATTCGGGATGAACCACAGGCACGTCTTGCCAACGCCGGTTTTCGCCGTCGGCGAGATTGCGGTCGCGAATAAAGAAGTAGTTGAGATTGAGCAATAGCGTCGAGTCGTCGAGAATAATCGACAGCGGTACTCGGTCTAGCGCATAACGGGCTATTTCAACATCCATCTATTGGCTCCTCGCCCGCAATGGGCCATCGCCCGATGTTGCAAAAACACCGCGACGAGATATTTTCTTAGGGCGTGTGTAAACATTCGCCCCGAGCGCAAGCCTCGGCGAGGCCCTGTGACTTTCTTAGACCGCTCCTAACGCAACTCGTTCGTTTAGGCTATTGATGACCAACAACCGCAAACTTGCCGTCTGGCTGCTCACCGTCTCGACCCTTATCATCGTGCTCATCGTCTATGGTGGTTGGGTCCGACTGACTCGTTCGGGCTTATCCATCGTCGAATGGAATGTCGTCACCGGCGTCGTTCCGCCGCTGGGGGCCGACGCCTGGGAAAGCGAATTCGCCAAATACCGCCAGACGCCCGAATACCAGATCGTCAACTTCGGCATGCCACTCGAAGAATTCAAGTTCATTTATTATATGGAATTCGGGCACCGCTTACTTGGCCGAATAACGGGCCTGCTCTTCGTGGGGCCCTTGTTCTATTTTCTCTTTCGACGAACCATTCCCCGCACCCATATCCCGAGCTATCTGGGCATCGGCCTGCTCTTTGCGCTCCAGGGCCTGGTCGGCTGGTTGATGGTCAAGAGCGGTTTGAGCGACCGGCCACAGGTAAACCACCTGCGACTGACCCTGCACCTCAGTTGCGCCCTGGCCCTGTTAGCCGCTTGCCTGTGGCGGGCCTTCGACTATTTGTCATCGATGTCTTTCCCACCCAACCTATCGCGCACCACCCGCCGACTCTGTGCCGGATTATTCGTCAGCATCTGTCTGCAAATCGCCACCGGTGGTTTGGTCGCCGGCCTCAAGGCCGGCCATGTATCGGATACCTTCCCCAAAATGTTCGGCGTCTGGCTACCACAGGGCTTGTGGGCAATGCAACCGCCGCTGGCAAATCTGTTCGACAACGCCGTCACGATCCACTTCCAACACCGTTTCTTCGCCTTCGCGGTACTGGCGCTGGCCATTGCGCTCTTTGCCGTAGCCCGCAACGCCGCCCCGCTGAAAAATGGGAGATATTTGCTGCTTGGCTTGCTCGGCGTGCAAATCGGCTTGGGGATCGCCACAGTCCTCTTGCACGTACCTTTGGGTTTGGCCTCTCTGCACCAAGCGGTGGCGGTCGCACTCTTCGTCACCAGCCTCTTCCTATGTCATCGCGCTTACGGGTATCCGGAGACGAGCGCAAATACGACATAGAACGCAAAAGGCCTATCCCTTATTCGGAATACAAGTCATTCGCCACCAAAAAACCATGCAAGCCCCTGACAACATTGCCCTCCATCAACAGATAACCCCGGCCATTGGGATGCACTGAGTCGAACATCAGCTCTTCTTTCCACCAGATATCCTCAAAGATATACTCGACGATCGGCAGCCCGAATTCGTCCGCCAACGCCAACAGCATCTGGTGATAAGCCAACGCCTCCGCCTTCTGATCCTGTAGGCGATGGCCCGGCGGCGTATGGTCGATCATATCGGGATGGGAAAAACTGAGCAGCGCCACAGCAACGCCGGCGCGACGGAAACGATCGATTATCATCACGAGATTGGCGCGGGCGTCAGCCACCAGCACCTCTTGGAACAGGTCGTTGGCCCCCAACTCGACCAGCGCCAGCGCCGGATCATGCGTCAACGCCTCGGTCATCCGCAGGAAACCGTCCCGAGTCGTCGCCCCAGGCACACCGAGATTGACCACCGGCAGTTTCAGGCGCGACGCGAGCGTTGCTGGATAGGACGAGTCGGGCAGCGCGCAGTCGCGGTCAAAGGGAAAGACCTTGCAACCCGCACCAAAACCGAAGGTCAGGCTCGTACCCAACGCCACGATCGTCTGCCCCTCGAGCCATTGCACCGCCCCCTGACGCTCGACGGCAAGTGGGTTGTCCGCCCCCTCATCGCCACAAGCCACGCACAAAAAAGCGATTAATAATACTACGCGCTTCACACCAACGATCTTTTCATCCGCGCGATACGAGCGCAGGATTCGTCGATGCGCTCTTCGGTGATCCTCCCCGTCTCGACGAGCTGGCGGATGAAAGCGCAGGCACGCGGCACGGCGTCTTCCTCGTAAAGCGTGTTATTGGCCAACATCATAATGTCGACACCCGCCGCGATCGCCCGCTCGATCGCGGTTTCGAAGCCATAGTGGTTGGCGATCGCTCCCATCCGCATATCATCGGTAATCACAACCCCATCATACCCCAACTCGCCGCGCAAAAGCCCGCCGATCGCGGCCTGCGAGAGCGTCGCGGGGAAATCGGGATCGATGTGCCGGTTAAAAACATGCGCCGTCATAACCGCGTCGGCCAGGCCCGCAGCGATCAGCGCCGTATAGGGCTCAAGTTCAACGCGTGACCAACTCCCGGTGACATCGACCAGATCCATATGCGAATCATCCGCCGCCGAGCCGTGGCCGGGGAAGTGTTTGAGCGAGCAGGAAACGCCGTGTTGGTGATGACCCTCGATAAAGGCCTGCGCGTGACGTGCTACCTCGGCCGGGTCAGCGGAAAAACAACGGCCAATGCCACCAATCACCGGACTCTGCGCGTTGAGGTTGAGGTCGACCACCGGCGCCAGATTCCAATTGAAACCGAGATGCACCAGTCCCTCGGCCGTCTCGGCGGCGGCGCGGCGCGTCTGTTCCGGGGTGCCGCTCGCTCCCAAAACCTGCGCCGAGGGCAATGCAGGAAAATTCACCGCCTCACGCAAACGCCGCACTTCGCCACCCTCTTGGTCGACGGCCACTAAGAGCGAATGACCGCCAGCCTCCTGCAAAACGCTGATCAGTTTCTGCACCTGTGCGACCGATTCGATATTGCGCTCGCTCGACGAGAGCGGCACGTCGTAATCGAAAAGCACTACCGCGCCAAGATGGTGCTGGCGGATATCGCGGATAACGGGGTGCTCGGGGCCGACCGCTAGGCCGCGAAAACCCGCCATCAGCATTTGACCAATTTTAGCTTCTAATTTCATCGTTTAATCTTTGTTTCGACGCACAAAGGAGAGCCCACCAAAACCGCTGATAATCGCCATATAATAGCCAAATTCATACCACCAACCCGTGTTATAAGCCTCGTAAATGCGTATGTCCGGAGAGAAAAAACCGATCACCAATGCGATCGGCGAGATCCAACCGTGCCAAATGCCAGAAAAGAATCCCGCTGGATCGAGCTCATTGTTCATACCATCGCCGGGCAAACACCCCCCGACTGCTAGCAATAAGAACAGACCGCAAAACCAGCGTCGCATCAGACGGTCTTATAGCGATTGGTAATCTGAGTCTCTACCGTCCCATCGGCCGCGATCCGGCGCACCGCAAGCGAGATGCGATTATCCCCATCTAGGGCCTGCCAGAAGTCGGCGGGATCACCGTCGAGCGGCAAGAGATAGGGCGTGCCGGAAAACGAGGGCAGCGGGTTGCCATCGCCGGCGTATGTGGTAATGGCATAACCATAACCTGGCTCGATGCTGTCAAAGCGAAAGAAATGACGTTCGCTTTGCTCGGTATCAAAGGGGCTGGCCTTAAGAATCGACAACCAGACTTGTTCAGTGTCCAGATCCAGATAACCCGAGATGCGCGGCGTATAGTTGGGTGCGTCCGGTTCATGCAACCAGCGGTCCAAGCTCTCGGCGAACCCGCGCCCAGCGGCAAAAGCCTCGTATACATCGTCGGTCTGAACCCCGTTGGTAACAATATAACGCCGGCCGCAAACCCGCATGGCGTTGTAGATAATCAAGGACGGATCGTCCACTTTGGCCGGATCGGCCGCTTGGGTGCGCAGAAGATCACCTTCGCCGACAAAAATGCGATTGCGGCTATGCTCGCTGCGTCCCATGATCCAATAGACCTGCACCCAACCGCCCGCGGCGTCCCGACCAATAACGATACCCCGGCCCGGATAGGGGTTTTGCTGCAATCGCTCGCGCAGATTGGCCGCGGCTTGTTCGGTCATCATAACAGCATTCCTTCCATTATTCGCTAGGTACCGAAATAGTATAGGGCAACACAATGAGTAACGAAAGCACGACGGCGCCCACTATATCGTAGAGCGGAGACCGTCGGCCAATGCGCAGCCTGGGCTTAGTTCTTACGGTGCCTGTCCTCGACGGAAATATAGCTTATCGGCGGAGTGTGTTTTTTAAAATGTCGGCGGGTCTGCGGCGTGAGCGCAAGACCGTCGGAAGTCAGCAGCGCGGCGATATTGACCGCGTGACCGAAGACGTCAAAGCGCTTGTCGTCGCGAGTGCCGATCGGACCACAACACACCCGCCCGAAATGAGCTTTAACCACGTGGCGACAAGTATCGCTGCGGGCGGCGAATAATTGTTCTTCGCTCTGGTCTTGCGCGCAATGCTTGAAGGCGCTGAGATCCGAGAAGGCCACGAGCAATTCGCATTGCTGGGGAGCCTGAATGGCATCTAGCGTGTTCATCGGTATTTCTCCTTGTCGTCGATAGGTTTAATAGCGGCCCGCATGTCCGCCAGTAAAAGGAGAATCGCCAGCCCATACGTCTGGCAGTTCAGTTGTACAACTAAGCACTACCTGCTTTCTTTTGTCTTAAATCTACCGATAAAATTAATCCCTCCCTCATCCTATACCTGTGACACATATCAGGTCCGCACCCCCTTGCCACCCTCATTTCGGGGATGTTTCACTGCCCGTAGCAAGCTATAACGGTATCTCTACTAACAACGACCGCAATAAATCGGCCTCGTCTTATAGCCGGTTCGTTGGCAAAAAAGGATGGAACGATGTCGATCGCTATGCAACTTCGCGAAAGCGAAGTCGAGGATTTTTCGACCGCTACCACAGCCGAGATGCTCGGTCTCGGATCGGCGGCGATCAAAACCAGATTGCACAGGGCACGTCTGTTTTTGCGCCGGGAATTGTCCTCTTATTTCGATCCGCAAGCAAAAGAAGCGCTGGGCACCTGCTACACCCAGGCGAGTTGAATCCTATACATAAAGAGGACCGATGCCTTTTTCATAGTTGGGAAATACCGAGAAAAAGCACCGGCCCCGATTGGCCGACAGCAGTCTTTATTTATTTTGTTGCTTCTTTATTACTACGCTTCAAAACGGGCAGGCCGTTTTTACTCTCGGATACCTCATAGCCATCTGGCACCGTATCGAGCGAGCCTTCTTTTTCAGCTTTAGCAAAAAAATAGATCGTCTGCGCATTACCATTCTTCAGCGTCGTGGTCTGGGAATGCAAGAGATAGGTAGCACCCTTGGAATTCGTATACGAAAAAGCCATGATCATCTCCTTCGCGATATAAATACGTGGGAACGCATAAAAGCGGATTGGATCGCGTCCGGATGACGCGCGGCTTCTCTATGAGGAGGGGGAGGATTCCCTACAAAGCTAGGGGATCTGGGCAATTTAGCAACTACTTTTATCGGTGGTCGTTGCCCCATGTGGGATCATTTCTGGGCAAAACGGCTCTTGACGAGGGCCCCGCAATAGCGTAAACTATACGATTCTCTATTGCTAGGGACTCGGAAAACTGCATAAAATCGGCTTATACATACCTTTATCAAGACTTTAAGAAAGAACCGGGAGTAGTTCATGGGCAATTTCAGTGTCGAAGTCAGATCGGACGAACCTTTTGAAAAGGCGCTGAGGCGCTTTACGTCCAAAACCCGCAAAGCTGGCCTGTTGCGCGACTTGAAAAAACGGCGTTTCTATACCAAACCTTCGGTGCAAAAGAAGATTAATCGCCAAAAGAGCATCCGTCGGCAGCAAAAGGCCGCCCGGATGTTGGAGACGGGTTTCGTCAAGGGCGGCGGTCGCGGCGGTGCAGACGCTGGTGCTCCAGGCGCTGGTGGTCCAGGCGCTGGTGGTCCAGGTGGACGCGGCGGTGCCGGTGGTACCGGTGGTCCGGGCGCTGGTCGTGGCCCGCGTTAGGCCTGACGTTTTTCAATAGTTCAACAAATAAAGTGGTAAAGGGCAGTGCACTTATAGTGTACTGCCCTTTTTTATTGACTTCAATGGGTTTGAAAAAATTCCACCACCTCGCCACAAGGCCCTACAAAAAACGCAATCGTCACCTTCATAGCGCCCAGTTCCAAATCCTTCGGTTCTACCGTTATCTCATACCCGGCGGCGCGCACATGTTCGGTGGCCGCCCGCGTATCGGCGACCGCTAAGGCAAAGTGTGTTACCGGATCATTCGGGCTGTCGGCGCCCTCTGCAGGGGATTCCGCCGTCGGGCCAAAAAGCTCCATATGGCTGCCGTCTCCTATGTCCAACAGCACGATCTTGCGCTCGGCCGAGCCGAATTCGGCGACGACCTCCATTCCCAACACATCGCGATAGAAGCGCATTGACGCTTCCCAATCGCGGGTCTGCACCGCTATATGGTGCGTTCCGCAACCGGCGATTATGGCGTTTTTATTTCCTACGGGCATAGATTCTTCTTCCTTTCCAGTTTAATGAGTCCCAAGCGCGTACAAAGTAGGATTTGCCCCGCTCTTCGGCAAGATATCCGTAGCGCAAATCATCCTTGCCCAAAACCGCTTCGACCCCGTCCTTTGCATAGACGAAAACCCGGAACCATAAGGGCTTGGACAATAATGAAGTACCGTGGACACACATCACTCTGCGCAATCGCATTCTGTCTGGTTCTTTGCGCAGTGGCAAATGACGCGCAGGCCGATTGGGGCTTGAGGGTCGGAGGGGTGCATGCCGCCACCGAACTCGACGACAGCCCCGGCTACGGTCTTTCCGCCTTTATCCGCCCGTCGCTGTCACCGCGCTATCGGGTCGAATTCAACGCCGGATACGGGCGGCTACGGGGCGCAGATTACGCCACCGACCTAGCCTCGGGCGAGGGGCGTCTGCTCTACGCCCTCGGGCGCGGACACTATTGGAGCGCCCACCTCTACGGTGGCGCCGGCTTGCTGCGCTTCAACCTAGCAACCTCACCACCCGAAACCACGCCGGACGCCGCCGCGATCGGCTGGGCGGCCATCGCGCCGATCGGCATTGGCTTCCAACGCCCCCTAGGCCCCAGCACCGGTCTCGATCTGCACTTCGGTTACACCTATTCCTTCCGTGACGACCTCAACCGCGCGATTCTGCAAAAGGGTAACGACGGCATCTGGACACTGAGCATCGGCCTCGTTTTCGGTGAGGTCGGCTATCGCCCCCCCTTGCGGCAATTGCCGTTGCAAACGATTCAACGCCGACCCGCCCCCGTGCAAAGACTTCCGCCCGAGCCCGTCACCGACGAACCCGACCGCGACGGCGATGGGCTTAGCGACCGCGAGGAAACGCTGCATTATTATACCAACCCGGTCATGGCCGACAGCGACAGTGACGGCTTAAACGACCTGGAAGAAGTCAAAGTCTATGGTACGGATCCCAATCGTTTCGACAGCGACAGCGGCGGGGTCCGTGACGGCGACGAAATAGCCCGCGGCGCCGATGCGCTGGATCCCGGCGACGATTTCGTGCCCGATAAACTGCTCGAAGAAGAGCGGCAACCCGTCGCCACCTCGGTCAGCCGGCCCATGCCGAGCGTATTTTTTCCGGCCGGAGGCGTAGCACTCGTTCGCGAAGCGCGCGAAAACCTCGATCTCGTCGTCAATTATATGCGCCAGCACCCCGCTATCGGGCTCGAATTGCACGGACACTCCGATAGCGTCGGATCGCGCGCCGTGAATTTACAGCTTTCGCGGCGGCGGGCCGAAGCGGTACAGGCCTATCTCACCGCCCTAGGCATAGAGACTCGACGGCTCAAGATCCGCGCCCTAGGCGAGAGCCATCCGATCGCCTCCAATGCCACGCAAACAGGTCGCCTTGAAAACAGGCGCGTGGAACTAATCCTCGCTCCCCGTTAGGAAGAGGATCAACTGCGCGAAACGCTCAATCGTATCCTCCAGATCAAAGCTGTAGACCACCCTGTTGCCCTCAACGACCCGGACGATCAGTTCTTCCGGTAAGACCCGATCACCGCAACAGGCACCAATCAGCGCCCCGGTGATGCCCGCATAACAATCGATATCCGCATAACGACGCCACGTCCCGGCTTCGTCGAGGTCGCCGTGGTTTGCCGCGACCAACAAGGCCTGCCAAGGATCGTCGGCGTGGGCAAGCAGCGCGGCACAAGCGATGGCCAGTGCCCGGTAGGGGTCAAATACACTGAAGTGGCGCAAAGCCGACGAGAGAAAATTCGCTAATTCCTCGCCTTTTTTGCCCGCGGCCTGCTTTAGCAGCAAAGGCAATTTTTCCCCGATGAACGGCCCGCCGAAATACCCCCGCAAGTGCAAAGGATCCATTGCCAAGGTCTCGTAGACCACTACATCGGGCGCTTTACCGGCCAATGCCGCACTTTGTGCCGCGGCCAAGAGCGCCGTCGCCTCGCGCGCATAACCAATATCGAAGAACGCCGCTTCATACGCCGCCCGATAAGCCGCTTCGGGATCGCCCGGAAAAAGCAGGCCAACCGATGGCAGTACCAACAACCCGGCCATCGTCGGATAGTTGAGGCCAACGCTCCTCGTCGCCAGCGCCGCCGCCGGCACACCCGGATAGCGCGGCGACTCCTCTCCCAGGAAACCGCGGCTGGCCCCTTCCCACATCTCGAACTGCCCGCGCACCAACTCTTCAGAATTGGGAAAAAAGTCTCCCGGTCGTTCGTAAATGTCCAATAGGCGTTGCGCCAATTCCCGTCCCACCGGCATCCGCCGCAACTCGACCGCTAGTTCCATAAACAGATAGTTGTAGCGCACATCGTCAGTACCCGTCCCCACGGGGGCAGTATCTACCCACACGCCGTGCGGCCCCTTTTCCCCTTCGAACGGATAGAGCCCCGCCAACCATTTTTTGCCCGTGCGTCGCTCAACCGCATCAACCGGAGCAAATTCGAATGGCGCCCCCAAAGCGTCACCGAGTGCCTGGGCCAGCACCGAACCGCGAATCCTCGATTTTAACGTCGCTTGCATCATCTCGTCTCACCCATTACACAAAAAGACCGGCGGAGATGGGCTCCACCGGTCTTTATCGCCAAAGAACAGAATTTTTATTCCGACCCTACCGATTCCCCTTCCGGCGGCCGAGCTTCGAGCTTGTTGTTGATAATGATTCGAGCGCAAGAATTCCAATGCAATATCGCGTCATCGTTATCCGACGCCTCCAACCCTTCGGCCTTCTCATACCATTCCATCGCCCGACCCAAGAGCTCGAAGGCATCGAAACGGGCACCCGGGTAATCGCGCACGAGCCGTGCCTTGCCTTGACGCTCATGCGCCAAACCCGAATAATAATCGCGAGTATACTCATCGGTCAGCCGTGGAATAAGGTCGAGAACGATCTTGATGCCCTTGTTGGCCTCGTGCTCGAACTGGTCGGTCAATGCCAACACCAGCCCGACGAGCGCCTGCTGGTTCTCCGCATCGACCTCCAAGATATCGCGGCAAATGCTCTCGGCCACGCGCGGTTGGTTGAGCAACCGATAGCGCTCAACGCGTTCGAGAGCCTTGGGAATCGCTTCGCGGTGGATCTTCTTTAACTCGTTCATCGGCTTTTATCCGGTGAATATCCGCAGACGAAAAGATCTTCTTCTTCGGCGTTTATTCCTTTGAGGAGTCGTCCGCAGACGAAAAGATCTTGAGCAGCTTGCCTATCGGGTCGTAGAATTTGTCGACGACCCGCTCCTTAAGCGGTATGATCGCGTTGTCGGTGATGGTAATTTCTTCGGGGCAGACCTTGGTGCAGCACTTGGTGATATTGCAGTAACCGATGCCCTGTTCTTCCTTGAGGTCTTCGCGGCGATCCTCCACGTCGAGCGGGTGCATCTCCAGCGCAGCCGTATAGACCATCAGCTGCGGGCCGGCGAATTCCTCGTGCTTGTCGTGCTCGCGCAATACGTGACAGACGTCCTGGCAAAGGAAACACTCGATGCACTTGCGGAACTCCTGCACACGGTCCACGTCATCCTGTGACATGCTCCAGCTGCCGTCCTCAGTATCGGGCGCGCGCGGCTTGAATTTCTTGATTTTCTTTTTGGCTCGGTAATTCCACGATACGTCCGTCACCAAGTCGCGGATGTGCGGGAAGGCCTTCATCGGCTCGATCGTGATCGTCTCGCCCTCGGGCAGTTGGTCCATCCGCGTCATGCACATCAACTTGGGCATACCGTTTATTTCGGCCGAGCAGGAGCCGCACTTGCCCGCCTTGCAGTTCCAGCGGCAGGCTAGGTCCGGGGCTTTTTCAGCCTGGATCTGGTGCACGGCATCGAGCACCACCATGCCTTCGTCTATCTGGGCGCTGTACTCCTCAAACCGGCCCTCTTCGCCTTCACCTCGCCAGATTTTAAAACGCGCCTCGCTCATTACTTACTCTCCTCGTCGATAATAGCTTGCAGGTCTTCCGGCAGTTCGGCCATCGGCACCTGGTCCACTTGCATCCGGCCGTCTTCCCCCTTGCGCACGCGCACATTCACATTGGCGAAGTGCGCGGCGTCTTTGTCCGGGTAGTCCTCGCGGAAGTGACCGCCGCGGCTCTCTTTGCGCTCGATGGCCGAGAGCGCAATCGCCTCGGAGACCGTCAACAAATTGTCCAAGTCTATCGCCGTATGCCACCCCGGGTTGTACTCGCGGTTGCCCGGAGCAGAGACGTGCGCGGCGCGTTCTTTTAGTTCGGCGACAATGCCCAACACCTGCTGCATCTCTTCCTCGCGGCGCACGATGCCCACCAAATCCTGCATCTTTTCTTGCAATTCGGCCTGAATGGCATAGGGCAGTTCGCCGCCCTCCCGGCCCAAGGGAGCCAGCGCCCGGTTTATCACCTGTTCGACTTGCCCCTCATCTACAGTGCCGGATCCCTTCTCCTGGGCGAAGTTGGCCGCGTACTCGCCAGCGCGCTTGCCGAAGACGACTAAATCAGACAGCGAATTGCCGCCCAAACGATTGGCCCCGTGCAGACCTGCGGCGCACTCGCCAGCGGCGAATAACCCGGGCACAGCCGACATTTGGCTGTCGGCGTCGACCTTGATGCCCCCCATCGTATAATGGGTGGTCGGGCCCACTTCCATAACCTCTTTGGTGATGTCGACATTGGCCAGTTGTTTAAACTGGTGATACATGCTCGGCAATTTGCGCTTGATGTGTTCCTCGGCGTTGGGCAAACGCTCCTTGATCCACGCGATGTCGAGATACACGCCACCGTGCGGGGAACCGCGCCCGTCGCGCACCTCGCGCATGATGCAACGCGCCACGTGGTCGCGCGTCAGCAATTCGGGCGGGCGGCGCGCCTCGCGGTCGTTCTGCGTATAGCGCCAACCCTCTTCCTCGTTGTCGGCTGTCTGGTGCTTATAGAGGTCAGGGATGTCGTCAAACATAAAGCGCTTACCTTCGCTATTGCGCAAAATGCCGCCCTCGCCGCGCACGCCTTCGGTCACTAGAATACCGCGTACGCTCAGCGGCCACACCATACCGGTGGGGTGAAACTGTATGCATTCCATGTCGATGAGGTCAGCACCGGCCTCGTAGGCTAGCGCATGGCCATCGCCGGTGTATTCCCAACTATTGCTGGTGATCTTAAAGGCACGCCCGGTGCCGCCCGTGGCCAGCACAACCGCTTTGGCCTGAAATAGTTTAAAGCGCCCGCGCTCGCGGTCGTAGGCGACCGCACCAGTGACACGGTCGCCGTCTTTGAGCAGCGAAGCCACCGTGTGCTCCATGTGCACTTCGATGCCCTGGTGGATGCCGTGGTCCTGCAGAGTGCGGATCAGTTCCAACCCCGTGCGGTCGCCCACGTGGGCGAGCCGCGGAAACTTGTGGCCGCCGAAGTTTCGCTGTGAAATGAGACCGCTATCTTTTGTGCGGTCAAACACCGCGCCCCATTCTTCCAACTCGCGCACCCGCGAGGGGGCCTCCTGCGCATGCAATTGCGCCATGCGGTAGTTGTTGATGTACTGGCCACCGCGCATCGTGTCGGCAAAGTGCACCTTCCAGTTGTCGCGCTCGTCAACATTGGCCATCGCCGCCGCCATACCGCCTTCGGCCATCACGGTGTGTGCTTTGCCCAACAGCGACTTGCATATCAAACCGACGGACACATTCGCCGCCGAAGCTTCTATTGCCGCGCGCAGCCCGGCGCCGCCGGCCCCGATGACCAACACGTCGTAGTCGAATTTTTCGTACTGAGCCATCAGAAAAGTCTCCAATCCGTCCAGATCCCCATGGCGCACATCCGCACGTAGAGGTCGGAAAAACCGACCCAAAACAGGCTGATCCAGGCGAAATTCATATGTTTTGTGTTGAGGCAACTGACGCAGTTATAGGCCGAGCGCCTTATCGGCGAGCCCGACAACAGGTCTTTGCAGCCGCCGACGATATGGCGCAGCGAATGGCAGCTAAACGTATAACCGCCAAGAAATATCACATTGAGCGTCAGCACAATAGAGCCGACACCGATGCCGAAGGACTCGCGCCCGGTGGCCGCATCGACAAAAAACATGGCTTTGTAGGCGTCAAAGGCCAGCAGCGCGATAAAGGCCAGCGCTATATAAAGGAAATAGCGGTGGATATTCTGTATGATGAGCGGGAACGAATTCTCGCCGCGATAGGCGTCGCGCGGTTCGGCCACCGCGCAGTTGGACGGGTCGGCCCAAAAGGCCTTGTAGTAGGCGCCGCGATAATAATAGCAGGTAAAACGAAATCCGCCCGGTGCCCACAAAATCAGGAAAGCCGGTGAGAAGGGCAGCCAACCCGGCCACCAATCCGGTTGACCGCCAAAAATAGCGTGCGGCGAAGAACCAAAAATTTCCGGCGAATAAAACGGCGACAAATAGTTGCCGAAGGCATAGTGGGCGCCCTGGAATGCCGCCCAGGTCGAGTAGGCTATAAAGGCCGAAAAACCCATAAAGACCACCAGCGGCTGCAACCACCAGGTATCTGGGCGCGAGGTAGAGCCAAAGCTTGATGACTTCAGCACATTGAGTGACGACATAAACTCACCGTATCCTTAATCACCACACGGCGAAAGCGCGTGGATTATCCGATTCAGTTTTAATTTGTCAAATCTAAGCCCGAAGGGGCGCCAAAGCAACTGTGAGACGGATACGAGTGGGCTAGGGGAACGTCGAGAATGTCAATGAATAAAGCATGGGGGCGATAACACCCCTGCCGTAAAAAAATACTTGGAATCCCAAAACAGGCCCCTATACGATCGAGACCCTATTCTGATCAGCTGCCAATTGCCCAGTTAACCAATACGACGATGCTCAGAGTATAACAGGCCCACCTACTTTCACGAATAAAATGTCGCAAGCACCGTAAAAGATGCCCCGACGCGAGATCTAAAATTCTGTTCTCATTTGAGCATTGCGGCAGGAGCAATCAAAAATGCTTCAGAAAAAAATTAAGGTCCCCAACTCGCAAAAAACCCGCTTGCGACAAAATCATGACATTACTATATATTCTGTGGAAGCTTGTTGATTTAAACCTGAATGGGTTTGAATTAGCTTTTACACATACTTTTTGGAGGAATATTGATGAGAAAACTTCTTCTCTCTGCGGCGTTGCTGACTGGGTTAACCAGCCAGGCTTTTGCCGAAGTAAGCATTAGCGCTGACCTAGTCAGTCAATACCTATTTCGTGGGAGTGTAGAATCTAGTGCCATGTCAGTGCAACCCACCATCAACTACTCGACCGGCTCCGTGAATATTGGGACTTGGGCTTCTCGGAGTATTGATGGGGCTCACCAAGAAACAAATATTTACGTTAGCCTGGTAGCCGGGCCTGTTAACGTTACGATCACCGATTACACAGATGCCTCCCCTGATCTTTTCAAAGTCGGCGATCATCTAATCGAAGTCATGGCTTCGTATGAGTCGGGTGACCTAAGTGCAGCACTCGCTGTAGATGTTCTGAATGGAAATACCGACCTGTGGATTGAGCTTGGCTACAACTTGGGTGAAGTAGGAGATGCTGATGTTGGCTTGAGCTTAGGCCTCGGCAATGAGAAGTATACATCCGACGGCGATCCGATGCTTGCCTTAATAGGCGTCAACGTTTCTCAGGATGATTATTTTGCTTCATACCAGATCAATCCTGATGCAAAAGGAAACATGGTTTTTATAGGTAAAAATTTCTAAGATGTAGGTCTGTAAGATATTTACGTAGGGCGATGCGCGTTAAAGCGTATCGCCCTATTTTTTTTGAAACACGAATCGATGTTGGAAAATCGCGTGCTCAAAGAGGTCAAAGCGTTCTGCGAAACCAGGCGGCAGACATTTATTCTTCAACGCATCGAGCTTGTCGTCTTTAAGCTCTACGATGGAGTCGGACGCCGCATCACGCGGGCATGGATCGGCGATAAACGAGACAATCAGCGGTCTTCTTGTTCTGCGAGCGACCGAGGCCGTCGGCGGCAACGATTTTTTACGAAGGCGACAAAGGGAAAATAGTCCTGCATCGTGGCCCTGGAGGCACCGCTGAGCAGAGCGCGAGATTCAGCGAAGCCGGACTCGTGTTGCAAAAAATACGGTTATTCATAACCGTATTTCCTGACCGCATCCTCATCAAACCCCATAAAATGCGCCAACTCGTGCACCAGCGTGATCTCCACTTCTCTCGCCAGTTCGGCCCGCTCGGAAAAATCCTCTTCTAATGGCCCCTGATAAAGCGCTATCACAGCAGGCAAATCGCCGCTATCATCGAAGCGCCGCTCGGGCAGCGGCGTGCCGGTAAACAGCCCGTAGAGCACTTCCTCCGGGTCACCGGTGATCTCCTCGACGATTGCAGGATCTGGCCAGTCCTCGATGACAATCACCAAATTGTCGAGCGCCTGCCGAAATTCCTCCGGCAGGCGCTCTAACGCCTTTTCTACAAGTTTTTCGAAAGCGCGCCGAGGCATCCCCTACCAATCCGCGACGCTGCCGTCGTTCTCGTAGTAGAGTTCGCCGCCCAGCTCTTCAGAATACTCGATGTTTTTTTCTACCTCCGACGCGATCAATTCAAAACCCAGCCCTGGTTTAGTCGGCAACTCGACATGGCCGTCGACGACCTGCCATGGTTCTTCTATCAACCCCTCACCGAGGCCGATATCAACCTGCTCCTGGCAGAGAAAATTGGGCACGACGGCATCCACCTGCATACAGGCGGAAAAGGCCACTGGGCCAATCGCGCAATGCGGCAGGATGTGGATATAATAGACCTCGGCCATATTGGCGATCTTCTTCAGCTCGGTGATGCCGCCCGCGTGCGAAGCGTCGGGTTGTATATAGGATACTGCCTGCTTCTCGAAAAGCTCTTTGAACTCCCAGCGCGACAACAGCCGCTCGCCCGTAGCGATCGGGAAGGGCACGTGGTCGGAGACCTCCTTGAGCGCCTGCGCGTTTTCCTGCGGGATCGGCTCTTCGACGAACATCGGCCGCATGCCCTTGAGCTCATGGCAAACCTCAATGGCCAGCCCAGGCGCCATCTTACCGTGAAAATCGAAGCACAATTCTATATCGTCGCCGACCCACTCGCGCATCAGATAGGCTCTTTTGATGAAGGTATCGATGCGCGAAGGTGGCTCGTGCGCACGCCAAGTTCCCGGAGGCCCCGACTTAAAGGCGGTATAGCCTTTTTTCATCAGCATATCGAGGCGCTCCCTAGAGGTCGTAAGCGCCTCGTCTGTATCGCCGTGGATACCCCAGTGCGCATAAACGCGGATCCGATCGCGGACCGCGCCGCCCATCAGTTTATAGGCCGGCACATCGTAGTGTTTACCCGCAATATCCCACAACGCCTGATCGATGCCTGACAGCGCGCTCATCAACACATTGCCGCCGCGGAAAAAAGCCGAGCGGTAAACGTGCTGCCAGTGGTGCTCGATTCTCAGCGGGTCTTTGCCGATAAAATACTCAGCCAGTTCTTCCACCGCTCCCCAAGTGCTCTTGGGTTTTCCCTCAAGTGTAGTCTCCCCCCAACCGACGATGCCATTATCGGTGGTGATCTTGACCAGGCGCATGCGCTGATAGGGAGAAAACTGTTCTATCTTGGCGATCTTCATCGATTTAGCTCCGGTCTATAGTGAATAAAGGTCAATGCGCCTCGCGCGTAACCACCGAACCCGACTTGCCGACCAGGAAATCGAAGTCGACCCCTTTATCGGCCTGTAGCACATGATCGGTATAGAGGCTGACATAACCGCGAATATCATGCGGCTCGGGTCGTTTCCATTCCGCGCGGCGTGTTGCCAGCTCTTCTTCGGACACGTCCAAGTGCAAACGCCGCCCCTCGACGTCCAACTCGATCATGTCCCCGTTGCGCACCAGCGCCAAATTGCCGCCGATCGCCGCCTCAGGCACGACATGCAACACCACCGTGCCATAAGCCGTGCCGCTCATGCGGCCGTCAGAAATGCGTACGATATCGCGCACGCCTTTTTCCAGCAGCTTCATCGGCAAACCCATATTGCCGACCTCAGCCATGCCCGGATAACCGACCGGCCCGACGTTCTGCAGTACCAGCACGCTATTTTCATCTACATCCAGATCGGGGCTGTCGATGCGCTCGTTATAATCCTCGATGGTCTCGAAGACCACCGCCCGGCCCCGGTGCTGCATCAGTTCGGGCGTAGCGGCCGAGGGCTTGATGATCGAACCGCCCTCGCAGAGATTCCCGCGCAAGACGGCCAAACCCGCCGCCTCGATCAACGGTTTTTCCATCGGCGCGATCACATCGCGGTCGTAACAGACCGTGCCCTCGATATTCTCGCCGAGCGACTTGCCGGTAACCGTAAGCGCGTCCATATACAACTCGTCTTTCAGCTCCTGGATAATCACCGGCAGCCCGCCAGCGTAATAAAAATCCTCCATCAGGTATTTGCCCGCCGGCATCAGATTGACCAAGAGCGGCAACTGGCTGCCCAAGCGATCGAAATCATCTAGGTTCAGCTCGATGCCGACGCGTCCGGCGATGGCTAATAGGTGTACGATGAAATTCGTCGAACCACCGATCGCAGCATTGACCTTTATCGAATTTTCAAAGGCCTCTCGCACCAGGATATCAGACATTTTCAGGTCCTCGTTGACCATCTCAATGATCCGCACGCCCGCCATATGCGCCATGACCTTGCGCCGCGAATCCGGTGCCGGTATCGCCGCGCCGCCCGGCAGAGTCATGCCCAGCGCTTCGACCATGCAGGCCATTGTCGAAGCCGTACCCATCGTCATGCAGTGCCCGTCCGAACGCGTCATCCCAGCCTCGGCTTGGCTAAATTCCTCGCGGGTTATTTTCCCGGCGCGAAAATCCTCGCTGAACTTCCATACGTCCGTGCCCGAACCGAGTTCTTCACCGCGGTACTTGCCGTTTAGCATCGGTCCGCCGGGCACGACAATCGTCGGCAAATCAACACTGGCCGCGCCCATCAGGCACGCAGGCGTCGTCTTGTCGCACCCGGTCAATAGCACCACGCCGTCAATCGGGTTGGCGCGGATCGATTCTTCCACATCCATGCTCGCTAGATTGCGGAAGAGCATCGTCGT
>Ga0233439_10001300_pt1 | contig 32444 bp, 31 predicted proteins | sample SI_123_September_6_FD_182713 | JGI IMG/M metagenome (GOLD analysis project Ga0233439, IMG submission 182713) | Seawater microbial communities from Saanich Inlet, British Columbia, Canada - SI_123_September2016_100_MG | ecosystem: Environmental > Aquatic > Marine > Inlet | place: Canada: British... | reverse complement strand
CCCCGGGCGATTGTTGGTGCTTAATCTTCCCATCCCAACAAATCACCCAACACCGAATCTGGCCAATAGACGTGCATAATGTTGTCATAAACACCAAGAATGAAGGCTGTGATCATCGCAGTTAGAATAAGGGTAAGTCGCCAACTGGCACCATAGAATTTAGCATAAACCAACACAAACACGGGCAATGCGGCGCGCAAGCCAATCACATGAATGGCCAGGAACAAACCCGCCAGCCAGCCCCATATTTCCATCGTGCCCCAAAAGGTTTTGTTGGGGTCTGTGTCTTTGATGGTGGGCAATTCCATGTCCAGCTTTTTGGGTTCGCCATCACGATTGCTATCCAGACAATCAAGAACCAGCTGCGCCGATGCCATAAGCACGCCCATGCTGCCCAGTGACAAAACAATGATCGATGCGCGAAGTTCCCAATGCGACGCCGTATAGACGGCCACGCCCAACACCAAAATGATAAAAACTGTAAACAGGTCAGTGGCTTTAAAATGCATGTTTAGCCCCTCCCCGGTTCATCTGTGGTTACATGGGCCAGCCGCCACGCTTTCCAGACCGGATACAAAAGGGTGATAGCAATCACTGTGAACAAGGCCATCACGCCCGGGCGCCATATCCATTCCATGTCGTAGCGCGCAATGGAAAGCCAAAGATACAATTCCACCTTTGGCCCAAGCACAAAGCCCAACACGATGGGGGCGCGAGGCCAGCCGCCTATTTTCATAAAATAGCCCAGCACCGAAAGCGCTAATAGCGCAATGATATCGGATATGGAAAAATGGGCCGAAAATGCACTTAAGAAACACAGCGCCACGATAATGGGCACCAGAACATAGAACGGAAAGAAACAGACATAAGCGGCGGGCTTAATCATGCCCCAGCAAATTGCTGAAGCTAAAATCTGGGAAAATGCCAATGCAAAAATAATGGCATAGACATAATGAATTTGGCTGCCGAGCATTTCTGGTCCCGGATTTAATCCGACAGCCACAAAGGCAATCATCAACAACGCCATAGAGGTTGACCCCGGAATGCCAAAAGCAAGGGTGGTGATCAGTGCGCCACCTTCTTTGGCATTGTTGGAACTTTCTGGCGCAATCACGCCGCGCACATCGCCCTTGCCAAAATTTTCGGTATTTTTTTCTGTCTGCTTTGCATGGGCATAAGCAAACCAGTCAGCAACATCACTACCTAGTCCCGGCAAAATACCAACCCACGTTCCGATACAGGCAGAACGGAAAACCAGCCATTTATGACGAAAGGCATCTTTCATGCCCTCGATTATGCCGCTCTCACCCAGTTCACTGACCTCAGCAACGCGCCCTTTACGAGCGGCAAGGGCGATCATTTCCGGGACCGCAAAAATGCTAAGCGAAATCAGCACCACGCTAATCCCTTCCCATAAATAGGGCGTATTGTAATCAAACCGCATGGTGCCAGATTTAACATCCTGGCCAACCGTGGACAGGATCACGCCCAAGATGGCTGCCGTCAGCCCCTTCATGGGCGCGCCTGCGCTCATGGTGCCGATCATGCTCAACCCCCAGATGGTGAACAGGAATAATTCTGGTGACCCGAAGCTCCTGACCAATGGTTTCATGATGGGCAGCGAAGCAAACAGCAAGGATGCCCCAATTAAACCACCCAACATGGACACCATGAAGGCCGCGCTTAATGCACGCTTTGCCTCACCTTTTTGTGCCATGGGATAGCCATCCAGCACCGTTGCCTGTGCACCGGACCCCCCCGGCACAGCAACCAGCACAGATGTAAAGGTGTTCCCTGTATTGCCAACGGTGGTGACACCAATCAGGAATGCAATGGCATTAATGGGTTCCATCAACATGGCAAAGGGCAACAAAACAGCCAACTGGGCTGGACCACCGACACCCGGAAGAGCCCCGCCCCACACACCTAAAACAACACCAAAAACAAGAAAACCAAGGGGGACTGGTGCCGATATAGCAGCCAGCCCCTGAAGGATAGACTCAACCATTTATTTTAATTTCACCCCAAATCCATCCCATGTTGTGCCAGATTGGCCTGCCGTCTGTTTACCCTCTTTTGTTCAGGGGCAAATTACTTTCCGGGCCTCAACCCGATCACCACGTTTGGCCCAACTCATATTGCACGTCATACCCGTCTTCAAAGAAGATCGACCCACAAGCTTGCCAGCAACCGTGATTTCAGATCGAGAGCCACTGACACGCAGTTTCATTTTTTTGCCATCATGTTTGAACCGCAAAACTCTGCCCCCACGCTGGACCTTGTCGAAGGTCACCTTTGAGAGGCACTTGACCGTATTGGCCTCCACCCGGTCGCCGCGTTTTTTCCAGTTCATCATACAGGTCATGCCGGGTTTCAAAGAGGACCGTGGCGCGATCTTTCCAGAAAAAGTGATTTCAGAACGGCTGCCGCTGACGCGCAGTTTCATGGCCTTGCCCTTGTGCTTGAAGCGCAAGACACGACCACCGCGTTGCACTTTGTCAAAGGTCACCGCCACTAATTGGGCTGCTTTGCGGGATACTTTTGGCAGTTTATATTTCTTCCGAAGCCGGGAAATTTCTTTCAATGCGGCCGGCGAAATGGTGATCGCGCTCGCCACAAGACGCGCCGTGTCAGGGCCACTCAGGACAGAATACCCAGTCCCTAAAATGTTAAATGCAGCTTTCTTGAAATCAGGGTCTTCGGTAGTTGCTTTGAAAGATACCTGGAGTGTTTTGATCAGGTTTTTCGGCGTGCCCTGGGTTAGCGCGAAATACTTGTCTACAACGCTGGGGCCAGTCCATGCCTGAAAGGCGGCCCATTTAACACCCGTTGGTTTTTTGTCGCCTAAGACTTGCTCAAATGTACGCACATTCGGGAAATCAGATCGAGGCACCTGAGCCGTGATGGGGGTTGCACCTTCATCTTTAATAAAGCGGTTCAGAATTTTCGTGGTGCCTGACCCAAACATATCAATTTCACCACGGCCAAATGCCAGATAGATTGCATTGGAATTGGGATAGCCAAGAACAAATTTAAGGTTCCAGCCCAGATATTCCGCTCCAAAAACGGCAATGGCATCTTGGGGCCGATCCGTGGAAACCGATCCCATGGCAACGGGTCTTGCTTTCGGGTCCATTAGGTTTTTCAGGACAGATTTGCGAATGAGCTGGAGCGAAGGCCCACGCTCAATCGAGCCAACAAATCCCCATTTGGTCGGGTCATAGCGAACCGAATTTGATTTACGCGCAACGGGGCCAAGGCTACCGCCACCGGCAAAAACCCCAACGGTCAAACCATTGGGCCGGACCTTATGGGTTAAATCATTTGCACCAATTAACTGAAGCGGTTTGTTGCGCACCACCAGGTCCGGGGTGCCGGGAATGTGGCGCGCCCAAAACCGGCCCACCAACCGTCCAGTGGTATCAGTGCCGCCACCGGGGCGCGATGCCACCATCACGGTGAAGGTCTTGCCCTTGTAATATTCGGCTGCGTTTGCGCTTTGATCCGGTCCTGCGACCAGCCCCAGCCCAAAACCGGCCAATGCACCGATGATCAAACTTGTGGGTTTAGCAAACTTGTGCTTCATCATATCCATAATTTTTGCCTCTTTTTATACGTATTATCCTGATCACAAACATACCCGAATATCTTCACGGGCAAATTACTTTCCGGGCCTCTATCCGATCACCGCGTTTGGCCCAGCTAAGGTTGCACGTCATGCCCGTCTTCAAAGAGGACCGACCTGCAAGTTGGCCCGCAACCGTGATCTCTGAACGGCTGCCACTGACGCGCAGTTTCATTTTCTTGCCATCGTGTTTAAACCGCAAAATACGCCCATCGCGCTGCACCTTGTCGAAGGTCACCTTTGACAGACACTTCACCGTGTTTGCCTCTACCCGATCGCCGCGTTTTTTCCAATTCACAAAACAGGTCATGCCGGGTTTCAAAGCAGATCGTGGCGCGATCTTTCCAGAAAAAGTGATTTCTGAACGGCTGCCACTGACGCGCAGTTTCATGGCCTTCCCCTTGTGCTTGAACAGCAAGACACGACCACCGCGTTGCACCTTGTCAAACGTTACCGCCACCACTTTGGCTGCTTTTCGTGACACCTTGGGCAAATTGTATTTTTTCCGAAGCCGGACAATTTCCTTTAATGCGCCCGGCGAAATGGTGATCGCCCCGGCCACAAGGCGCGCCGTTTCCGCAGGGCTTAAGATTGAATACCCGGTGCCCAATATATTTCGGGCGGCTTTTATAAAATCTGGGTCATTCGTCGTTGCCTTGAAAGACACCTGGAGCGTTTTGAGAAGATTTTTCGGAGTGCCTTTGGTCACCGCGAAATATTTGTCAACGTTACTGGGGCCGGTCCACGCCTGAAATGCGGCCCATTTATCGCCCGTGGGTTTTTTCGCACCCAGCAGTTCATCAAATGTAACCACATTCGGAAAATCTGCCCGCCGAGTCTGGGCAGAAACAGGGACCGCGCCTTCATCATTGATAAAGCGGTTTAAAATTTTCGTGGTGCCGGAACCAAACATATCAATTTCACCACGACCAAATGCCAAATAGATCGCACTGGAATTGGGATAGCCAAGAACAAATTTAAGGTTCCAGCCCAGATATTCTGCACCAAATACGGCAATGGCATCCTGGGTTCGATCTGATGAAACCGATCCCATAGCAATGGGTTTTGCGTTCGGGTCCATCAAATTCTTCATCGCAGACTTGCGGACCAACTGAAGCGAAGGCCCGCGCTCAACTGCCCCCACAAACCCCCATTTGGTTGGATCATAGCGAACCGCACTTGATTTTCTGGCAACTGGGCCAAGGCTGCCCGCACCGGCAAAAACCCCAACGGTCAGGCCATTGGGCCGCACCTTATGGGTTAAATCATTCGCACCGATTAGCTGAAGCGGTTTGTTACGCACCACAATGTCCGGGGTGCCTGGAATGTGGCGCGACCAAAACCGGGCCACCAACCGTCCCGTGGTATCGGTGCCCCCACCCGGGCGTGATGCCACCATCACGGTGAATGTCTTGCCCTTATAATATTCGGCAGCATTGGCGCTTTGATCCGGACCAACGTTCAGCCCCAAACCAAACCCGGCCAATACGCCAATGAGCAAACCAGTGGATTTAGCAAACCTTCCAGTGAAACTACGCATTGCCTTGGCCTCCTTGAGATTCCCTGTACTCTATATTTTATTTTTTGTTTTTTTATTGTTATTCAGCAGCGTCCTTAAAGGTGCAACAGGGGTGATACCCTCCCATGGTACATTTTGCGCCAGCCTTCCCAAGCGCTGCTTCAAAATCTTTATGAATGGCTGGGTTTTCATCCTCGAACTCGATCTGGCTGCCCCCTTCCTTGATGCTGGTAAAGGTTTCGCCTTCACGGTTCTTTTGTTTCATGAAATTGTAGCGCCAACTGTTCCAGCGCAAGGCCAGATAGCGCGCAGGCTGGGCGCCTGAATTGAAATGCTGGTGGAACCATTGGTCTGGGGGAACCACAACACTGCCCGGTTTCCAATGCACCCGTTCGTGTTCAGCCCCTTCTTGCCACAGATCGGAATACCCCTCGCCGCTGACGATGATGACATGGGCACCCGGGCCGTGGCGGTGGCATTTTTTATACGTGCCGACCGGAAATTCAGAAACATGCGCACCCATGGTGTTGTTGGCCAGATCAAATTTCATGTTGGTGCTGCCCTTGCCCCGTTCGCTGTAATCGGCGAGCCCAAGGGTCCGGATATCTGGCACAAAATTGGTGGTCATGAAAAAGCGACCATAAATTTCGGGATCGCTGTTGAAGTATTCCCCCGCTTCGGGATCAAAGCGATCCTTAAAGACATAGTTGTTGTTATAAATATAATCGACGCTGTGAAACAAATTCATGACGAAGGAACAATTGGTCACGGCGTAATAACGCGCGGGCTCTGATCCACTTGAATTGAAATGCTGGTAATTGGCATTGATGGGCATGGCGAACAGGCTGCCTGGCCCCCATTCAAATGTGTGCTTGTTCTGGCCATCATTTTGCCAAACCGTGGTCGCGCCATGGCCTTGGGTGATATACACCATTTCTTCGTGCATGTGCTTTTGTGGCTTTAACTGGCCTCCTGCGGGAATTTCGCAGATATAGGCATCATTGGTGCCCCCGGCTCCTTCAAGCATAACAAAGGCTGCGGGGCCACCCTTCAGCTCCCAATGGGCCAATTCAGCGGTATTAATATCTGAGATAAAGAAACCGCTGATGATCGGGATGTTTTGCTCGGCCTGCCAATCCGCATAGGTATCAATGCGCTTTGGTTGCCAATTCCAATCTTTAAGGTCTGCCTTGGTGCCTTCAGGTATTTTTGCCTTGGCCATTCGTTAGTTACCCTCCAAAAATTTATTATTATTTAGCCGCACCCTGTCTTTCAGGAATGCTGACGCCAATGCGTTCATTGATAACTTCAAATTCTATGGTTTGTTCACCTTCGCCATCACGAACCCGGCCCATGGGGGGCTCACCCCTTAGAACCTTTGCAATTTGTTCTTGAACCAGGTGCCGGTATTTGGCGACCCCCATATCGGCAGCACCCAGTTTTTCCCGTGAGCGATCATGAATGCCACCCTGTGTTTCCCACGCCATGGCATCTTGGGCCAACACCATGTCCATACGATAATCACCATCTTCGCCACGCATATTCACCGCCTCCATGGGGGCAATATCATCGGCTGAACAGCTTTCCGTCTCGGATGGTTCAAACATCACCAGAAAAACCTGGGTATGGGTATCGTCCACCGGCATCCTGAATTGCAGGTTGTGGCGGATGTTGCCATTTTTCTTGTCCTTCAAAACATGGCGCAAGGTATTTGGAAAAACCAGTGGGTGCTGATCTATCTCTGGGGCATCACCCGGGTTTTTTCCTGGCGTGGTGCGCCGCTTCATGATGCCGTAATCAAATTCGATAAAATCGTGTTTTTCTTCGTAGTGATCCTGACGGCTTGCAAGATGCGCGCTTTTGCCGTGCAACCAATACAAATGCGATGGATCAACCGAGTTCTCCATGGCCTGAAGCCAATTACATTCAAGCAAGGAATGCACCTGGACCCAGCGCTTGCCATGTTCCCATGCCAAGACATCCCACCGTGGCAAGGGCGGCGCTTCGCCCTTTCCAAAATAAGCAAACAAAAGCCCACCCAATTTTTGTACTGGGTATGCAGTATGTTTGATGCTGTCCTTAAACGTGCTGCCTTTGGGTTCTGCTGGTTGTTCCACGCAATTGCCCGCGCAATCGAACTTCCACCCGTGATAGGGGCAACGGATTCCATCTTCATCGACATTGCCATACGCAAGGGACGCCATGCGGTGTGGGCATTTTTCAGTAACAAGCCCGTACCCGCCAGAGGTGTCGCGGTAAACAACCAAGTCTTCGCCAAGACGCCGCACCGCCATGATCGGCTTTTCAGGGGTTAATTGAGCGGCGGCCGCAACCGGCTGCCAATATTGGCGGAGCAAATCCCCTGCCGGTGTGCCGGGGCCAACCCGGGTCATCGTTTCATTTTCTTCTGGTGTGATCATAGATTTTCTCCCATAACAAAACCTGCCTGATCAATATGATTTTTTGTCGTTGATTGAGGCTGGCTTAACCACCATAGCCTTTCAACATTCCGGGGTTATCTTTGTACAGGTCTGCGACAAAGCCCGAGTCATTAATGCTTTTCAAAAAGTGAAAATCCCAAAGCTCAAGCGGATGAATGTTGGCGGCATCGCCATTCTTTTCATCCTGCTTCAGGGCTTCTTGGTAGACATTGGAAATTGCCGTCATGGACGGGAACAACCGTGGCTCCAATTTTGGTGCCAGATCGTCATAAAGCATTTCTGCAATTTCCCGGTCTAACACGCCATCATTGTCATATTGTTCCATGAGAATTTTGATGGTGTCTTCTTTGTTTTGCTTAAAGAAGGAAATGCCGTCAATGGTCGCCTTCAAGACACGCTCAATAATGTCTGGGCGCTCATCCACCAGTTTTTTACTGGTCGACATGGTCATGTAGAAAACCATGTGTTGTGGATCCAGCGGGATCACCTTCAAGCCATCTCGCCCGGCAAAATCGGCATTGGGCCGGCTCAGGAAACAAGCATCAACCTCTTTGTCTTTGACCATATCGGCAAGGCTCTTGCGCTTTGTATCACTGCCATCGGTCACATCTTGTTGAACACGACGCACCAATTCAACTTCGTCCTTATCGGCATCAAGACCATGTTGCTTAAGATAAAGCCATGCATTGAGGTACGGGTGATTGCCCCGCGTGCCGACCTTACGCTCGCGAAGATCGGCGAGACTGTTAATGCCGGTATCTTCACGGGTAATAAGGGAGATGTTGTTGTTGCTCATGGATTGCCCGACATACGTCCAGGTATCGCCGCGCGCGCGCGCCGCATACGTGGAAACATGATTGCCGGAAACAAATTCGACCTCGGCTGATGGCACCAATTCATGGGCATCTTCGCGGCTGATCACGCGTTTGTAATCAACATCCAGGTCTTGGCGCGCCCATGCGCCACATTCATTGATGACATGCATCAGCACTAGATGGCTATGCGCACGGTACGGAAAAATAATGCGATCCAAAGTATTTTCTCCCTAAACTGTTGCTCCCCTAATTCAGAAGCCATTTATTTTTATTCTATAATTCCCCACAGTTTTAATGATTCCCATGGGTTAATCAAGGATGCTAACGATTGGTCCAGTGGATGGAAGACCGGCCGGGGTCATAATTTCGCAAATTGACGGCGGGGTTTCGATTGATTAAGGGGCGCGCATACATGGGGTGGCCCATAGAGCGCACCTCGTGATCCAGTGTATAGACCACCTCTCCGGTATCGGGGTCCTTGATGTCTTTAAACCGATACTGATGCTGGTTTGCTTCTTGATAAACCAATCCAGCATCCAGCAGCTTTTGATACGGCCCAGAAAAATCACAGATGTAAAACTGAATATGGTTGTCATCATAATCAACGTAAGGCGTTTCTGTTTCCCGGAAATATAGATACTGTCGCTCGCCGACCTGTACCCGGGCGCATGGTGCCCCCTTCCATTCCATCACCTTCGTTGCCGCCCCAAAAATCTGATCATAAAAACGATCAATCCCTGCAGACGCCCCGATGGGCACGTCAAATTCAACATAAGCCATGCCAAACCCCATGCGACCAAACTGTGCCTCATCAGGGGCATGGCAATGAATACGGTTGCCCCATGGACAAACGGTTTCCACGCGATCTTTGGTCTCTTTGAAATCAAACTGGGTATCTGCCAATTGGTCCCGCACAGAATCAAGCCTGCTCAACAAGCCTTCGCGATCGGGAATAACCAACCCCGTAATGCCCTGAACCACCTGGGTTCCCCGTGTTGGCAGGTGAAACTGGCTTATACCAACATTAGCCCACATGTTGTCGGTGCCCGTCATCAAATAAGGATCACGGGTAAGCCCAAGCCCGGTAATGTAATAGGCCGTCGCTAAAATTTGGTCCGGCACGAACACATTGACATGCCCAAGATTGATGATGTTGCCAAGATCTTCTTCTGTCCGGTCATATGTTTGATTTGTCATGTTTCCCCCAAGCTATAGCGACCTGTTTCATATCCAAGAGCCTGATCTCAAGTGCCAAGTTTCCAGACTTGCATATTACACTAAATGTAGCGCCAAATCGCCTCATGAAGAGGCTTTTCAGGTGCCCAGAATAGTAATTTGTAGTTGACATTGAGGGATAGCTGTACTTTCCTTCGTATTGTTGCATTTTGAGCTGACACCACCAAATGTAGGGCAGTAACAGCTTTAGACAATCCTAAATGACGCTGCAAGATTGGCCAAGAAATGGTCACAATTACTATGACGACGGCCAGGCGCAGGTAGAAAGGGATTTTTATGCCCAATCCACAAAAGAAGCCCAAAAAGCGCTGGAAATCGATGAAACCGTGGACGGTATGTCTGCTGGGGATATTGATGAGCGCCTGCGCGAATTCCGGCGCAAATGAATGCAGCTGGGTTCGCGTGATCACCCTTGATCAAGCCGATGTCCTAAGCCAACCCACCAAACGCCGCATCCTTTCCCACAATCTGAAAGTTCAGGACTTCTGTCGCCGGGATTAATCCCTGATCACATTTCACCAATTTTGCCGCCGGGTTAACCCCCGGCGGCCTTTTTTTGTGCCTAAAAACGACTTGATCGGCTAAAATGGGTAGATTAATCACAAAGTTCATTAAACAAAGGAGAACCCATGTCTGACAGTACCGATGCAGGCCTTGAAGTCGATCTCAGTGATAAATTTCTTGTTGATCCCTATCTTAACTGGGCCGAAGGCGAAGGCATCCCCATTCATCTTGATTTCGGACATGATCTTTTGGCGCTGGAAACCAGCGACTGGGACCGATACGACGCAAAGGGCTGTTTCGCCCATACCCACGGGCGCGGCGATTTCATGGCCAATTATGTGCTTGAGGTAACGGCCGGGAAGAAAACCCGCCCCATTAAACATTTATATGAAGCGTTCTTTTTCATCCTGTCTGGCCATGGGTCCACCACCGTGACCCTGCCCAGTGGCGACACGCGCACCTTTGAATGGGGACCAAAAGCTGTTTTTGCCATCCCGCTGAATTGCGAATATCAGATTTTCAATGGCTCTGGTCAGGAATCAGCCCGGATTTCGGTCACCAATGATGCACCGCTGACCATGAACCTCTATCACAATCTGGATTTTGTCTTTGAAAACCCCTGCACCTTCCCTGAACGCTGCGGCGACAAAAGGCATTTTGATGGTGAAGGCGACCTTATTCCAGTCAATCGCGGCTCTAACGTTGCCAGCCTGAACATCTGGGAAACCAACTTCATCCACGATCTGACCAGTTTCAAACTTTATGAAATGGATGCACGCGGCAAGGGATCAAAAAACATTTCCTTTGTCTTTGCCGATGGCACCATGCATTCCCATTCTTCAGAAATTCCAACGGGGCGCTATAAAAAGGCCCATCGCCATGCCGCAGGCACCCATGTCCACGCCGTTTCCGGCGAAGGGTATTCCTTGCTCTGGCACGAAGGGGATTCTGAGTTTAAGGAAATTCCATGGCGTCACGGGGTCATGTACACGCCCCCATTCTGGATGTTCCACCAACATTTCAACACCTGCGATGAACCCGCACGCTATTTGGCATGTTCATTGGGCAGCCGTCGCTATCCATTTATTTCATTGCGCAAGAAAAGTGCTGAAGGCGGCGGGGCAACCTCTATTCAGGATGGTGGCCGTCAGATCGAAAACGAAGATCAAGATCCCCGTATCCATCGCAAATGGCTGGATGCCATCAAGGCGAATGGCGTTAAATCAGAAATGGGCGACATTTTTGACGAAGAAGCCATTATGGCCCTTGATCCCGATGACTTAACGGGCGTTATCCAGTCGCCACCATCAATCGGCCCTGCCGTTTAAGCAAGACCACATCAAGACACGCCAATCTCGCCCAAGGCCAAATATAATGGCCGGGCGAGATTGGTAAAGATCGCTTAACTGGGAGGTCGCTATGGTCGAATGTATCGGTGTTGGACATTTTTCAATTCCTGTTTCTGATCTAGACAGAAGCATTAAATTCTATGCGGAAGTCGTTGGCTGCAAGCTGTTGGTCAGTGATGGCAAAAAACACGCCTTCATGGATGCTGGCGGCATCTGCCTTTTGCTGTGTGCAGATAACCCGCCCATCAACCAGCCCGATGCCAGGGACCATGTGCATCATGCCTTTGTCATCTCATCCGATGACCTGAAAACGGCCACCGAACACCTGACCGCCCATGGGGTGGAAATTCTTTATTCCGAAGACCGCGAAGGCGGAACCGTTAACGGGCCCAGAACCTATTTCCGGGACCCCGACGGCACGCGCCTCGAATTTCTGGACATGACCAGCTACGATCCAAATCCCCGTTGATGGGGGAATTATTAAGGGGGGACATAACATGACACAAACCGTTGGCCTTATTGGTGTTGGTGCGATGGGACAGGCATTGCTTCATCGGTTGCATTTGGCGGGGCATCAAGTTCAGGTTTACGACATCAACCAGACACAGATGGACCTCGCCCAGGAATCCGGGGCAATCCCCAAGGCATCGGCCATAGAGGCTGCAAGTGATGTGGATCACATCCATCTGTTTGTTCGAAGCGATCAAGATTTTCTGGATGTCACCCTTGGCCCGGATGGGATTCTGACCAAGCCCGGGATCAAGAAAAATGCAGTGCTGTATCTCCATGGCACGGTGCTTCCAGAAACCACACAAAAAATAGGTGCTGAGGCTTTAAAACAAGGCATTCGCCCGCTGGATGCACCGATAACTGCCGTGCCCCGTGTCGTCCATGCCGGCAACGCAACGTTTCTTATTGGCGGCGAAGATGATACAGCGAAAACGGCTGAGACTCATCTGGCTGGACTGGGCAAGGCCGTTTATCATTTTGGGGCCCTTGGTTCCGGCAACGCTGCAAAGATCGTCAAGAACCTGATCAACGCGAATGAACGCATCGCGCTGTCTGAGGCATTAAACATTGCAGAAGCCAGTGGTCTGGATGTGAAACAATTCATGGAAATGGCCCTGTCTGCAGATGGCGGTTCCACTTCTGCGCGCTGGGAGAAAGCCTTCAACATGGATGGCAATCATCCTGTCCCAAGACCTGCCAGCAACATGTTGAACAAAGACATTCATCTGGCGGCGAAGTTTGCAAAAATCTTAGGCCTGGATACACCAATGACCCAGGGTGCAAGCGACACAGCAGCAAAATGGGTTGCCGGTTGGGAAAAAGATAAATTATAAAAAAAAATCTACGGCCGATTGAGGCCGTAGATTATCTCAACTGCACTTTTGATCAGCGTTAGCCTTATTCGGGGTTAACGTGGCTACCATCGCCAGCCATTTTCCTTTTGCGATTAATCGCTCGCATATCTGTTTTTGTATCAAAATTGATGTGCTGGTTCGCGCTGTTTGGGCCGGTGCGCGTCCCCATCAATACCATGGGCCCATCACCAATATTTTCCAGCTGATAGAACGTTCCACCTTCAATCAGGGCCACCATGCCCGGATTGAGTTCTGTCGTGCCTTTATCTTCAAATGACATTTTGCATTTGCCCTCCAACATCATGAAGGTCTGGTCCCCCGGGTGACAGTGCAAGTCATCATGATCGCCGGGTTTGGGATAATAATGCATCCATGCGTGCATCTTGTGTGTGTCCATAATGACCTTTCGCTTTTTCAGGTCATGGGCAAGGCCGACAACGTCAACGACTTCGATTGCCATGTAGTTTTCTCCTGTTTATTGGGTGTGTTGCGTGTTTTTTTCAAAAGGGGCGCGGGCCGAAACCTGCACCCCTTTTAGGCATTGAGTTTTTGAATGCTTACTTTTTACAAATGATATGCGTGGCTTCAGTCCCCGGGCCTGAATAAACCAGGGTGCAGGTCATGCCAGGTTTCACGCTTTTGCGTTTGACCTTTTTGCCATTGATGCTGACCTTAGTGCGCGATCCTGACACCTTGGCCTTCACTTCTTTGCCCTTATACATGATGTAAATGCGCCGACCACCGCGTTTGACCTTGGTCACCTTTCCTGTGTGACGGGGCAGTTCTATTTTTACCGTTTTCACCTTGCCCCTGTAATTAGTCATTTTTTCCACATTGGCAAGAACGGCCTTGGGCGCAGATGCAATCTTGATCACCATGTCTTGAACTTCCTGACCAGAAACAGGAATGATGGTGCGTTTTTGACGTTTGGCATCTTTGATAAAGGCTTTATCCGCAGCCATATCCATAAACGCCTTGCGCACAGCAGCAATCCGGTCTTTCGGCACGCCCGGGCCCATAACATAGGGCCGGCCCATCGCTTTATTGGTCAGCACCAGTGAAAAGTACGTTTTTACATCCGCAACTTTCAGGTTCGGTAAAACCCGTTCACGGGTGATAAATTTACCAATCATCGGCACACCCATCGCTGTCATGGTTGGGTCTTTCTTCAAAGAGACCTGAACCAGAACATTAATGCGATTATCAGAGATCAATTTTGCATTCAACAAGCTGAACGACGACCACGACTGGCTGATGCCATCCACTTCGCCGCGCTGCATGGAAAGATGCACCGCAGGGGTTGCCGGATAGCCACGCACAATACGGAACTTGGTTCCCAAGGTATTGTTGATCAGCGCCGGGATTTGTTCCAGATCATTCGGCCCGGTCGATCCCATCACCGCTTCGGTGGTAAAGGCATCTTCAAATTTTTGAACCTTTGCCGTCTTCATCAAAGAGATCATGCCCGCCTCACTGGACAGACTGCCAATCCAGTAAAATTTGATGGGATCAAACCGTGGGCCTTTGCGCCCCAAAATCTGAATCATGGGTGCTGTGCGCTGAATTGCACCGATGACGGTGCCGTCCTGGGGGGCAACGTTATAGACATAGTTCGCGGCAACAATAGAGGCCGCGCCCACCTTGTTCTGAACCAGAAAATCAGGCTTGCCGGGAATAAAATTCCCAAGATGGCGTGCCATGGTCCGGGCATAGGTGTCATACCCACCACCGGCGCCTGAGCCAACAATGATCTTCATCCGTTTGGATTTATAGAAATCTGCAACCGAAGCCGCATCCGATACGGTTGGGGCGAATGCACCTGCAACCGCAATGGCCGATCCGAGGATAATGCCGCTAACAAAATTTAATTTTATCATTCATTTGTCTCCCTGATTGCTCTTGTTGGTCCTTACCCGCTTATTCAGGCAGATGAACCTTATCGTTATGGTTTCTAACTGTTATATCCCAAAACGTCCCAAGGCGCCCTCCCAACGGGAGGACGCCTTGTTTGTTGTGGACGGACGACTAACCTTTGCAGTTGGCTGAATAGGCCAATCCGCCTTTGCCGTAATAGCTGACGGTGCAAACCATTCCGACTTTAAGGTTTTTAACTTTGCTTTTCTTGCCGTTGATCTTGGTCTTGCGGCCAAGTTTCTTTTCACGCGCCTTGAACTTCCAGGTCGTGCCTGATTTATCCTTGAAGGTGAACTTCATCTTACGGCCCTTGCCCTTGATCTTGGTAATCTTCAGGCCTTTGACCTTTTTCTTCTTGGCCTTGCTGATCTTGATCGAACGCATTTCGGAATAAATGATCCGCGCCCGGTCACCCACGGCCTTTGGATAGGCATAGAGTTTCGCCAAAAGCTTTTCAGCATCGGGACCGGAAATTGGATCAACTTCCATAGAGGCCTTTTCGATGTCCGCCTTGAAATCGGCCTTGGTCATCATTGTAGAGAAAGCCTTACGCAGTGCCGCTGCACGCGCAGGATGCGTACCAGGTGCCAGGATGAACGGACGGCTCAATTCCTCCCACATGAAGATGGCTTCCATAACCTTGCGATCTTCGTCGGACTTGGCAAACTCAAGAACGGATGGAACACCGGGAAGATCGGCACGCCGTCTTACTGAAAGAAGGGCGACGACCTTAACAAATTTATCCTTGAGCCATTGCGCCCTGATCTTTTTCAATTGTGTCCACGCCCAGGCGCCGACACCCTGTACTTCGCCACGTTCCATGGCCATGGTGCTTTCACCGGTAGAGCCATAACCAACCACCACCTTGAACTTTGTGCCAAGAACCTGATTGATCACACGTGGATAAACGCCACCGCCCGAACGGGCAGACGTTGCGCCGAGAACGATCTGTTTCTCCATCGCCTGTTTCAGGGTTGTGACACCCGAATCGCTTCTTGAAAATAGCACCGAGCTGCCACGGGTATAAACCCCAAGCCAATAGAATTTCCTTGGATCGAACCGGGCACCTGCTGCACCGATATAGGCTTCCCGCATGGCCGCGGGATGGGCGTGGCCAATGACCGAACCATCCTTCGGGGCCTTGATGGCAAGCCAGTTCAAAAGGCGCAGACTGCCTGCACCCGGCATGTTCTGGGTGATGACCCGGGGGGTGCCTGGAATATATTTGCTGATATGCCGGCCGACCACGCGGCCGCCACGGTCATAGCCGCCGCCCGGGCTGAACCCGACAATGACTTTGACCCGTTTCTTTTTATAAAAATCGCTCACATCATCTGCAAATGCCGGAGCAGAAGCGATGGCGCCACCAACGGCAGCTGAAAGCATTGCAGCTGCCAAAAATTTCATTGAATTCATTTTCTTCTCCCTGTGTTGTGCCAATAACTGCGTATTGACCAAACGAATCATGTTCTTAAACGAACGCGTTGCTGTTCCCTTGTTGAATAGCTTCGTTTGGTATTAAACACTGGAAAAACCCATTTTGATAGGGGGCTAATCGCCCATATTTGGCAAGAACCCATCATAAAGGCCTAAAAAACCAGCTCATCTGGCCAAATCACAGCCATCTCACAGCCATCTCTATGCAAATTGTGCAAAAAAATTGAGGCAGAACCATTTTTGGAACTGCCTGACCGTGTCACTCGCCCCCTCCAGGGTAATGACTTCGTGCTTTAATGCATGATCAAGGGACACATGCCCCATCCACACTTTCACCATGTCGCGAATGTGTGAAGATACGAAGATATCCGGTTCAAAGCCCGGATCTTTGATGCAGATATCCACATCCCCATCTTGAAATAGCAACCAATACCGCCGCCGGTTAGCGGGAACGCCATCAAACTGAAACTGGGCAACAAAGCGGCCCTTGACCGGTGCCTCATTCGCTGAAACGCTGCGACGGATATCCCACATTAAAAGATCAGGATCGAGATTTTCATCGGCAACCAGATCATCGCGCACCCATTTCTGAGCCCATATCCCCATGCTTTCAAGAATGGGAAACAGCGCCTTTCCAGCTTCGGTAATGTGATATTCGAACCCTTTGCCCTTCAAAACAGGCGTGCGGGACAAGATTCCGCTATATTCAAGTTCCTTAAGCCGGGCGGAGAGAAGCGCCGATGACATTCTGGGCACCCCTGACTGGATTTGATTAAAGCGTGTGCTGCCACAATAAAGTTCCCGTACAATCAGGGGGACCCAACGTTCTGCCAAAATTTCTGCTGCCCGTGCAATGGGGCAATATTGCCCATAGCCCTTTGATTTAGCCATTTTCAATGCCTCCCAAGTATCACACAGATCATACCGGGTTCCCCGCCATCGATTCAACTTCATATATTGAAGTTGTCAGAATCGTTATTTGGCGTAATCCTGTCATCAACTTCAAATTAAATGCAGGAGAAACATCATGAGCAAATCGATCAACCTTCAGACTTTGGTTCACACAATCGGGCCTGCGATGGCCGACATATCCCAAGAGGCAGATGCTAACGATACCTTCGTTCAGGAAAATTATGATGTTCTCAAAAAGAACAACGTGTTTTCCGCCCTGGTGCCAGAAGCCCTTGGCGGGGGGGGTGTCAAGCATTCGGAAATGTGCGCATTCATTCGTACCCTTGCAACCTATTGTCCTTCTACTGCCCTGGCGCTTTCTATGCACCAGCATCTGACAGCAGCCGCGGTTTTTAATTACAAACACGATCGCCCGGGCTGGCAGATTCTGGAGAAAGTCGCATCAGGACAAGTCATCCTTATCAGCACCGGGGCAAATGACTGGCTGGAATCCAATGGCGCGGTGGAACGGGTCGAAGGCGGATACAAGGTCACAGCCAAAAAGCCCTTTGCCAGTGGATCGCCTGCGGGCACGGTGCTGGTTACCTCCGCCCCCTATCAAGACCCAAAAGAAGGCTGGAAGGTGCTTCATTTCCCAGTCCCGCTTGCATCAGACGGGGTCTCTTTTGGTGATGATTGGCGGGCCATGGGGATGCGGGGCACGGGGTCACAAACGATCAGCCTGGATGGTGTTTTTGTACCCGATGAAACCATCGCCCTCAGCCGACCTCAAGGGGAATACCACCCGGCATGGAACGTTATCCTGACGGTTGCCCTGCCACTGATCATGTCTGCTTATCTTGGGGTTGCCCAAACCGCCGCCAAAATTGCCACAACACAGGGGAAACGCAGGGCCGGTGACCCTGCAACCGCCTATTTAATGGGTGAAATGGGCAACCGCCTAACCACGGCACAGGTTGCTGTGGAAAGCATGGTCGCCATCACCAACGACTGGGATTTTGATCCAGCAACTGCTGTCGCGGGAGAGATATTGGCGCGCAAAACCATCGCTGCCAATGCAGCCATTGCAGCGACAGAGAAAGCAATGGAGGTTGCAGGCGGTGGTGGGTTTTTCAGGAAATTGGGATTGGAGCGACTGCTTCGTGATGTTCATGGGGCGCGTTATCACCCGCTTGGGGAAAAGCCGCAGCAGCAATTCTGTGGTCGCCTTGCCCTGGGCCTTGACCCCATTGAGGGAAAAGAAGAAGCAAAACTGTAAAAAGGAACGGCGGAATTCTCCCAGTTCATACTTATTTAACGGTAGTGACCTAAGGTTTACAGCTACTTATGGGCTAACTACCTACGCAATCGTTTGGGGAGACAACGACCTATGAACACACGGTTTTCAACACAATCGGACGCTAACAACAGCGCCAGCACAAGCGAAATGCAGCCCGCATTTGAAGTGCTTGATAACATCTCTAAAGAATTGCAGGGATTGAGTGATGAAGTCGATCAGGTCACCTCGGTTTCAGAACAGGTTAAGGCCATTGCTTCCCAGACCAATCTTTTGGCACTGAACGCGACCATTGAAGCGGCCAGGGCCGGTGATGCGGGTCGAGGGTTTTCTGTTGTTGCCAGCGAAGTTAAAGAATTGGCAGGCCAAACCCGAAAAGCCACTGAACAGATCAGGGAAACCCTTGATGCCCTGAACCACAAGATTGAACAGCTGAACCTTCATAACAAAGAAGCCCGCACTGTTATTAAAGAAGCTGAAAAATCAATGCTTGCCAGCATGGCACAGTCAAACATGGTGGCAGAGCCCGACATGGGCCCCTCCTCCGTGCTTCCCATGAACCAACCGGCCACCATCGCACCCGAAGCAAAGCCTGCGCCGGATAATGGCGCTGACTTTGGTTTGGTTCAGGAAACCTTCAAAATGGTTGAACCGATCGCCGAAACAGCCGCAGATTTGTTCTATACCCATCTTTTCGAACTTGATCCCAGCCTGCGTACCTTGTTCAAGGGCGACATGGTGGAACAGGGCAAGAAATTAATGACAACCCTGAAAGTAGCGGTTGAAGGATTGGATGATCTGGACAGACTGGTCCCTGTCGTCCGTGTTCTGGGCCTGCGCCATCTTGAATCTGGCGTCAAAGAGGCACATTACGCAACCGTAGGTGCTGCCCTGCTTTGGACTCTGGAACAAGGGCTTGGGGATGCCTTCACACCGGATGTCAAGAATGCCTGGGCCAATGTCTATGGTGTTCTATCCGAAACCATGATTGATGCAGCGTATTCCTGATCTAGGGCAGCACAATCCAATCTGGTTTTTAAAGCAGGCGGATTTCAAAGATGCACCTATCCACAAACAGGATATGACAACGTCACATGAGTAATTTCATCGATCAGCGGCTAAAACTATTGTCAATCGACAACGCCGTAAAAGCCAAAATCGAAAAAATTCGGCCTGTCATTTATGAAAATTTCGATGACATCGTTGCAAAGTTTTACAAGCACATCATGTCATTTCCTGCAGGTGAGAAAATTTTCAAAGACAATGCAATGCTGGTAACTCTTCCAGAAAAGCAAAAAGCCCATTGGATCGCTTTGTTTTCTTGTAAATTTGACGATGCCTATCAAAAGAATTCCATGAACATTGGTCGGGTCCACTTTAAATATGGCGTCGCGCCGTATTTGTACATTGCGGGTTATAATTTTTTCCAATGTGAATTAATCAAAGTCATTACCTTCCGCCATGCAAGCGACCCCGATCTATGTGACATGCTGACAGCATTGACCAAATTGGTTGCCCTGGACATGGACATTGCCTTGTCTGCCTACACCCGTGAATATTGGCAGGATACCCCGCAGCGAGAAGCTTCGTAGGGAAACAAACCGCCATAATTTTGCGGATCACTGGGCATAAATACCCACAGTTTCAATCATCTGATATCGCTGCAATCTGGCCCTGTTCATTGGCGCGAAACTTGCCAGAAGGATTGCCTTCCAATGTGCCATGATCCAGCCATTCAAGGGCTGTACGACGCTGGATATGTCGCGCGCGTTCCCACATCATAAAATGCGATGCACAGGCAATGCGCAGGAACGCCTTGTGTGGGGTCCCCAGATCACCATACAGATCAATGTTGGATTCCAGCAATCGATCGCATTCCCCAACCATCACCAGGGCGGGGATGGAAAACCTTGAAGCCCCGTTTCGGGTCCACCCCCAATAGGTGCGCGTTGGACCGCGCAATCCACCCCATTGAGCGCCAATGGGGTCTGCCTCTGCCCCTGCGCGCCAAACAATATCAAAAAGGGCTTCATCTTCCACCTGGCCATCACATTTGATGTTCGCGCGCCACCGAACATTCTCACCGAATTCACGGGATTGGAAAAGTGTTGGGTAACCGGGGGCAGGCATTACGGATGGCGGCGCATCGGGGCCATCAGGCAGATAATTCGATGATGCCCAAATGACCACCCGCTCAACCTTTTCAGGATGCGCTAAGGCATAGGTCCCCACACGAATGCCGCCGCCAGACCAGCCGATTAACTTCACCTTATCCACCCCCCGAAGATCACGGATAAAGTCCACCACAGCATTGATGTCTGCTGTTTCACTGTCTGAGTTCGCCAGACAATAGGGATAAGACGCGCCTTCATTTGTATCTCCAGCCACACCCGGCAACAGGGATTCACGCTCTTTGGGAGAAAGATTGTTGATGTCCGCTTGCAACGGTAATGCAGACCGGCCATGGCCCGTCATGTCCAAAGCAAACACGTCATAACCATTTTTAGCCAAAAATTCCATCCAACTGTAATCGGGATATGGGCAATCAAACGCAACAGAACAGGGCCAAAACCCACCATGGATCATCAGCACCACTTGGCCTTCATCGACATGTCCATCAGGCCGGCCAGCAATATCACCAGAACACTTTTCACGCAAAAATTGCTTCATGGTTTGTCCCGCAATAGCGGGGACTGTAGAGACATGTTCCACATAGCGATCAATGGTTTTGATCTCTGTACTGGTCGTCTGGTTCATACTGCCACAACCCCTGCAACGTTGTGTTTCACTTCAAAACTAGCACGGGTTTTAATCGGTGCGCCTTTTTCATCAACATAGGCAACTTCACGAAGGTCTGTCTTCCAGTGATCCTTGGTGACGTCACAACGAAGATACCCCCGCTTTTTGTTGTGGAATTTTATGTGGGGGTTTTTGGCAATCCATTTCTTGGCGGCCTTTTTACCACGCTTTCCATTTCCCCCTGAAGTGATAGAGGTCGCAACAAATTCGGAACCCACAATGGCAGAACCAGGATCATCGAAATCGAGTTTCAAATTGCTAACCCAAGTGGCATGAACATCGCCGGAAAGAACGATCGGGTTGGATATTTTTTTATGAAACAAAAAATTTATCAAACGCTGGCGCGCGACACTATAACCATCCCATTTGTCTGAATTAATCCGCCGCCCGCCTGCATCTTTATGATGCAATCGTTGAAAAATCGGCACCTGCTGGGCAAGGACATTCCATCTGGCCTTTGATTTTTGAAGCCCTGCAAAAAGCCATGATTCCTGTGTATCTCCCAGCATGGTCGCTTTCGGGTCCTGGGCACCATCACAAACCAGCCACTTTCCAGCACAAGGCTGTGGGCTGCGAAATTGCCGCGTATCCAAAACACTGATTTCCAAAAGGTCGCCAAATTTAAAACGCCGATACAACGCCATGTCTGCACCCTTAGGCCGGGCGGATTGGCGGAGCGGCATGTTTTCATAATAGGCCTGATAGGCCGCCGCGCGCCTTTCAAGGAAGGCTTGTCGATCATCCTGTTTCAGGCCAATGGACCCCGCATAATTGTTGTCCACCTCATGATCGTCCCAGGTAACAATCCATGGAAAGGCGGCGTGGCAGGCCTGTAAATCGGGATCAATTTTGTATTGCGCATATCGCTCACGGTATTCATCCAAGGTTGTCGCTTCAAAATTACTATGGAATCTATGGCGCAATTTTGACGTTTTACGCTCGTAGATGTAATCGCCCAGAAACAGCACAAAATGAAGGTCCTCGTTGGCCATATGCCCATGGGCTGTGTAGTAACCCTGTTCATAATGCTGACACGATGCGACCGCAAATTTAACGCCCCCTTCCACAAAACCCGCCCCCGGTGCTGTCCGGGTTCGCCCAATAGGGCTGGTGTCTGGCCCAACCCTGAAGCGGTACCAATAATGCTGATTGGCTTCCAGCCCATCAACCTCAACATGAACCGAATGTCCAAAATCTGCGTGGGCAAGGGCCGTGCCCCGCTGAACGATTTCCGACATGTTCTGGTCTGTAGCAATTTCCCAATTAACGTTTACGGAAATCTTATCCATGCCGCCGCGTGTGCTCAATGGGTCTGGGGCCAAACGGGTCCACAAAACCACGCCATCGGGAAAGGGATCCCCCGATGCCACGCCAAGGGTGAACAATCCCCTACCCTTATCTATCCCTTGGGCAAAGGCCTTTCCCAAAAACAATGAAGACAGAAATGCCTGGGCGCCAAATCTTCCTGTAAAAGCCAATAATTTGCGCCGCGTAATCATGTTCAACACGTTCTTTCATATCCTTGCCAAGTATTGGCCTATCCACGATACTTTAGAAAAAGTGACTGCAACAGGGAGATTTTACAATGACGGATAAACCAGCAGGGATTGCCGGACACGGCGAGCGTGAACCACAATTTCTTTATGTCTGTATTTCCAATCAGGTTGAACCCGCACCAAAGATCGCGATTGCGCCTGATGCGCTCCATGCAGAACATGTGAATTTTCTACAAGACCTGTTTGATCGTGGGCTTTTATTTGGCTCAGGCCCCCAGGTAGAAGAAACCGGCACCCGCCATGGCGGTGCGGTTTACGTCCTGCAAGGGGTCACCCTGGATGAGGCCAAAACCATCACGGCCCAAGAACCCAACATTCGGGAAGGCCAACGCGATGTCTCCATTCACCCATGGCGCAGGATGTGGTTTGGGGGATAAGAGCCCGCAAACGCTCAAGGCTCTCAGGGCTTAGGCCTCATCCTCGACACCAAACATGCGCTTTTCCTTGATGATACGTTCCTTGCCGTAATCGGCATGGACTTCATCAATATCGACCCGGTTGTTTGATCCGTCATTGGCATTGCCTTGGACCTGCAATAAATGGGCTTCTTCATCACCGCGTTGGTGGAACCAGTAACGCCCATTGCGTGGAATCAAAATGCCTTCCATGGGGCCAAATTCACCTAAAAATTTGGCGTCATTGCCATAGAAACTTACCCCACCCGATAACACCATCCAAAACCCTTCGGCTGCGGGATGGTAATGCAGAGTGTTGGAAAATCCCTTGGGCAGAACTTGTACGGTGCCCCGCAGGATGTCGCCGCTGCACAGGCGCACATTGCCCCGCAAATCATCGGGTAGGTCATCGGGTCTTTTGAAAGAAAAGACCTCAATGTTCTGTTCAACACGGTTAAAAAATGCATCGCGCTTGTCTTCACCACGCAAGCTGTGCTTTGCGGCTGATTTTCCCTTTTTGGGCATGCACTCACCTCCCCAATTACGCCAATATTCAATCTTGTCATAGCACATTTAAAAGCCAAACCGTTGGCAATAAAAAATGGCGCCCCACCTCAAATCGAGGGGGGCGCCATCATAACCGAAGGGGTTAACCCTTATGGTTATTTTTTCTTTTTCTTCTTTTTCTTTTTCTTTTTGCACATCTTTTTATTCTTCGCCAAAGCCTTGCACTTAAACACGGCACCTTTGGTAACCGCTGCACGTGCAAGCCTGACAATATCGTCAGGCGTTGACAGGATTTGCTGCACCACTTGTTGCACCACAATCCCCGAGACTGGATTAATCTCAAGTTTGCGTCTCTTGGCTTCGTTAATGAATGCATCCGAACTGGTTGCCGCATCAAAGGCTGCACGCAGTGCTGCAACCCGTGCTGCTGGCACACCCGGAGGCGTCAGGATTGGACGACCAATGCGCGATGCCATGGTCATCAGCTTAAGCACCCGGACCTCTGCTTCGTTCTTCCCAAGTTCCCAAATCAGGGGAACGGTTGGCAGATCGACTGCACGTTCAAGACCCATCTGAACTGGCAAAATCAGCTGATTGGCTTTCATGTACTGAGGCGTAATCCCCTTGATCGAAGCCCAGGCATTGGACCCGCGACCATCAAGTTCGCCGCGTTCCATGGCTAGGTTCATCTGGCTGCCGCCAGCGAAACCAAGGATGATTTTCATCTTGGTACCAAGGATGTTGTTCATGGCACGGGGATACTGCCCCGATGTTGAACCGGCACCGGTACCACCAATGATAATCTGCTTTTTCTTCAGATCCTTCCAGGACTTGATCCCGGTCGTGTGCCACAACATCAAGACGTTGTTGCCTTCATTGACATTACCAACCCAGATAAACTTGCTGGAATCGATTTTTTTATGCTTTTTCGGCCAGACAATCTGCGCAAAAGGAAGCCCCTGGCTGATGGTGGCAATCACCGAACCATCGCGCTTTGCTTTATAGGCCAGATATTGCGCGGCACGCCTGTGCCCTGCACCCGGCATATTCTGGGCCACCATCTTCGGATTACCGGGGATGAACTTGGCCATATGGCGCGTGGTGAAACGAGCATAAAGGTCATACCCCCCACCCGGGCTGGTGGAAATAATCACACGAACCCGCTTTCCCTTGTAAAATTTAGCAACGGAGTCAGCCGCATTGGCTGGCAGTGGTGTCACCGCACCCGCAGCAAACACGGCAGCAGCAACTGCCCCGCATGCCAGTGATTTGAATAGATTAAATTTTCCCATGATTGATCTTCCCTGTTATTCTGATTTTCATCGTTCAATCTGCCCCATGATGATGGGATTAACTCCATCTAGCAAGGGGTTAAGTTTGCTATTCGAATACGCGGTCTTCATGGTATTCAGTGACCACGGTGTTGTTATCAGCGGCATTGCCATAGACCTGATTCCCATCAATATCCTTGCGTCCCCAAGGCGTTTTGGCCGCATCAACCACGCAGCCAATGCGCAACACCACCAAGGGCTCGTCCCCTTCGGTTCTGAACCGATAAAAACTGCCCCGGGGCAGCATAATCCCGTGATTACGCCCAAGAACCACGGATTCTTCATCGGGGCCATAAAAACGGGCTTCACCCTGCAAAATGATAAACGAATGGTCTTCGTTTGAATGATTGTGGAGATGATTCTCCCCACCCTCCGCATAGGTCTTTAACGCGATCCACATGCGGTCCGTTGAGGTTAGAAGCGCCTCTGCACGGCCCTTTTTAGGCAATTTTGAAAACATCTTGAAAAGCTGTGGTTTGGTCGCCCAATCCGCTGGGCGATGCTTATCAATAACCCGTTCCATGGCCCCTTTTGACGAATCAATGGTGCTTTCCGTATCCCCATCGGTTTCGGGCACATAAATTTCGCTTGTCATGACTTTTTCTCCTCAAATTATCCCTATGGACGGGACCATGTCCAAATATCGCCAAAACCCTACTTTGATTTCCAGATTAAGGAAACCCCAATCCCAAGCCCGGGGCCAGAACCGGGCAAATATGGTTTGATTTTTGGGGAACCCCCTACAATGATTAGACTTATCGTTAACTTTCCAATCAACTGAAAGATATCAATGGAACTCGAAATCGCACGAAAAATGGGAGATGGCGCACTTCAAAAAGCGCGCGCGCTTAACCTGAAGCCGATGTCTGTCTTTATTCAAGATGCCAGAGGTGCCATCCGCCTTGTCCTTACCGAAGACGGGGCCAGCCAGCAGCGCGCCGAAATCGCCTATGGCAAAAGCAACGGGGCCATCGCGTTCGGGATGGGCACCCGTGGCCTTGCGAAACGGGTCGGAATGGTGCCGGAATTCATGTCCACGGTCGTCCATGCCATTCGCGGACCGCTTGTCCCCGTTGCTGGTGGCGTCTTGGTCAAGGATAAGGATGGTACTGTTATAGGTGCTATCGGGATTTCCGGCGATACGGCCGATCATGATGAAGCCTGTGCCGTTTCTGGCATTGAAGCTGTTGGTCTGGTTGCCCAAATCGGGGATTGATCGCATTAAGCGAAGAGAGCTAATCCCGAGGGTTTTTCCGCTTTGGCGTGGCAAACCCGCCTTTAGGGGCACCACCGCCGCCGACATTTTGCTTCGCAGCCAATTTAGCCAGCTTTTTCTTATGGGGTTTTTTTGCCTTGGTCTTTTTCTTGGGCTTGTCCCAAGGCTGAACAATCCCATCAATTGCAGCTGATTTTTTCTTGCGCTTTTCCCAAGGCTTTGCAGACCCATCATCAGATTCAGGCCTTTTTACAAACCCTCTTGCTGGAACCGATGGATCACGAGATGGACGCGGCCGATCAGCATACGTTTTTTTCTCGTAAGGCTTTTTCTCAAAGGGCTTTTTATCGCGAGCATCCTTATCGTACGGTTTTTTCTCATACGGTTTTTTCTCATACGGTTTTTTCTCATACGGTTTTTTCTCGTACGGCTTTTTCTCGTACGGCTTTTTCTCGTAAGCTTTCTTCTCGTAAGGCTTTTTGCCCTGATAGGGTTTTCCGGCCGGACCGCTGGACCGCCCTCTGGGCTCACTTCGGCCACCTTCTCTGGCACCAGATGGCGCACCTTTCAGGCGCGTCACGGAAATGGTCTTTTCCATCTTCGCACTGGGGCCAAGGGCTGCCAGAAATTTATCCACACAAGCCGGCGTCAATTCCACATGGGTATCGGCCTGATTGATATTGATCCGCCCGATTTCATTTTTGGTAATGTTGCCCGCACGACACAGCATGGGTAACAACCAGCGCGGTTCTGCATTTTGATCACGACCGACCGAAAGCGACAACCACACGCCGCCTTTGAAATCATCGCGGCGTTTTTTCTGAAATTCAGACGGTGCCACATCCAGCAATTCTTCCGGTGCGGTCTGGCCTGCCAGTTGCTGGCGCAGGAAAGCACCGGCAATCTGTTCGGCGCTATATCGCGACAACAGTTCCTGGACGAAGGGTTTTTCATCCTCGCTCAAATCCTCAATCAATGTGGGATCGGTCAGGATGCGTTCGCGATCATTGGCAATAATTTGATCGGCCGTTGGCGGCTTTGCCCAGATCGCGTCAATGTTGGCATTGCTCAACAAACGTTCTGTTTGTCGGCGCATGTTATGGGGCACGATCAAGGCACAAACACCCTTGCGCCCGGCACGGCCTGTTCGCCCGCTTCTGTGCAACAACATCTCGCGGTTTTTAGGAATGTCTGCGTGAATAACCAGTTCAAGATTTGGCAGATCAATGCCGCGCGCAGCAACGTCGGTGGCGATGCACACCTGTGCGCGGCCATCGCGCATGGCTTGTAAGGAATGGGTGCGTTCGTTCTGGCTTAATTCACCAGACAACGCCACCACGGAAATCCCACGGTTGGCAAAACGACTGGTCATATGATTGACCGCCATCCGGGTGCCACAAAACACGAGCGCATTTTTGGGCTCAAAATAACGCAACACATTGACGATGGCATTTTCCCGATCGTTCGGGGCAACGGTCATGGCGCGGTATTCAATATCAACATGCTGTGAATGCTCCGCTGCCGTGCTGACACGAACCGCATCGCGCTGATAGCGTTTTGCCAAATTAGCAATTGCCCGCGGCACGGTTGCCGAAAACATCAAGGTCCGGCGGCTGTCAGGGGCGGCTTTCAGGATATATTCCAGGTCTTCACGAAAGCCCATATCCAACATTTCATCGGCTTCGTCCAACACCACGGCTTTCAATCCCTTGATGTCCAAAGACCCACGCCCGATGTGATCACACAGCCGGCCGGGGGTTCCCACCACGATCTGGGCACCGCGTTCCAGCACACGGCGTTCATTGCGCATGTCCATGCCACCAACACAGGACGCCAAAGACGCGCCCGTGCCCGCATACAACCATTCCAGTTCGCGTTTCACCTGCAAGGCCAGCTCGCGGGTTGGTGCGACCACCAATGCCTGGGGGGTACCGCCTCTTTCAAAGCGTTCCGCGCCCGCCAGCAGGGTTGGCGCGATGTTCAGGCCAAAGGCCACGGTCTTGCCAGACCCGGTCTGGGCCGACACCAACGCATCGGCATCTTTCAGTTCCGGGGCCAAAACGGCCAATTGCACGGGGGTCAACTCGGAATAACCACGTTTTTCCAATGCCTGAGCAAGCGCCGGGACGACACCTTCAAAATTTGTCATGTGTTTACTTTCGGAATGCTGGTTTCAAACGCTAGGTCGCGCGCACCCATTCATCTTGCCTGCGCTGGAACCATTCGTAGTGGCGGTTTGTACTTGGTGTTGACCCCATTGTACAGAAGGTTCGGCCAAATGGGGGTGCAACGCCCCAAAAGCACCCAAAAAGGCCATATTTTGGCAAAAAAAGCCCCACCCGGCCTGATTTTTCATCTCTCCCGTGTTTCAAACCCGTTTATGCCCGTTTATGGTGGCACACACGAAGACATTTGCGGGGGCACCAGAAATGGCATTCAGTCAAAAAATCAAGGACCTGATTTTTAATGCCCATGCTGACAATTGTGTCTGCATGCTCGCCACCATCGGCGATGATGGCCCCTCCATCAGCCCCAAGGGCTCGATGATCATCCTTGATGATCAACATCTGGCTTATTGGGAACGCGCCAAACTATCCAGTCTGGATAACCTTCGGAAAAACCCAGAGGTTGCGGTGATGTACAGCAACCGGGATGCAGCCCAGCGCGGCGACTTCGATGCCCCCGGCGGCATCTATCGGTTTTACGGCACGGCAGAAATTCATGAATGCGGCGCGTATCGCGACAAAATCCGCACGCTGTTGCAGCCCCGCGAAATCGACCACCCCGGCGCCGAAGAAGGCTTCGCCATCGTCATCACCCTAACCCGCGCCGAAACCCTAAACGGCGACCCGGTGAATTAGAAAATGCCCCCCCCAAGACACACCAAAGATAAGGAATGCAGATGAGCAAGAATAATAAAATTGGCGAGGCGGAATGGGAGGCTCGGGTTAATTTGGCGGGGGCTTTTCGGGTTGCTTATCATTTGGGGTGGAACAACCGGTTGGTTAATCACATCACCGCACGGGTGCCGGATGAGCCGGAGCATTTTTTGATGAACCCCCATCATCTGGGCTGGCACGAGATTACCGCATCGAGTTTGGTGAAGGCCGATTTTGATGGCAATATCTTAAGCGACGGCGATGCCACGCTGGCACCGGCCGGGCTTAATTTCCACAGTGCAATTTTACGGGGAAAGCCAGAGGTCAACTGCGTTTGTCATACCCACCCCAATGCGGGCATTGTCATTTCTGCGACCCGCTGCGGGCTAAAGATTCTGGATCAAACAAGCATCTTGTTACACGACGAGGTTGGCTATCACGATTTTGAAGGCTATGCCGACGAAAAAGAAGAAGCACCCCGCATCATTGCCGATCTGGGCGCGCGCAGAACCATGATCATGTGGAACCATGGTTTGTTGAGCGTGGGCCGAACCATTGGCGAAGCCTTCAGCTTTATGCGCCGGTTAATTACGGCGTGTGAATTGCAGGAACGGGTGATGGCCCTTGGCACCGAAATTCGTGAAATCCCCGAAGACGTCTTAAACCACACCAAGGTCCAGATCAGCCAGCGCAGGCTCAACCAACCCATTGGCGGGCCGGAATGGCGCATGAACCTGCGCCTGGCCGATCAACTTTACCCCGACTACAAAACCTGATTAAAAATCAGGATACGGTCATATTTTCCCAATCAAGCATACGGGTCAAAGGCTGGCCTTTTGTATAGCGGGTGATGTTGTCATCTAGGATACCCAGCAAAATGGCTGCGTTATCAAACCCGCCGCCGGCAATATGGGGGGTGATCACGATGTTGGGCGCGGTCCATAACGGGCTGTCTTTTGGCAATGGTTCAGTCTTTGTCACATCAAGTCCGGCACCGGCCAAATGCCCGTTTTCGCACGCGGCAGCCAGCGCATCTTCATCCACCATGTCGCCGCGCGCGACATTGATCACAATGGCACCGGGTTTTAACCAGCCAAGAGAGCGGGCGTTGATCAGATTAAGGGTGTCGGCCGATGCCGATGCCGACAAAAGCACCACATCGGCCTCGCCAAATGCCGTTTCCATATCTTCCCGGCCATAGACCACATCCACAAGCGCATCCGGTTGATAGGCCCGGGATACGCCGATGACCTTCATATCAAAGCTGCGCGCACGCTTGGCTGCCTCTTGGCCAATGGCGCCAAGGCCCACAATGCATATGGTCTTGCGATAAAGCGCTGTCATGCGTGTCTTGATTTTGCCGTGCCATTCGCGTGTTTTGGTGGCGGCCTCTGTTTCACGCATCCGGTGGCCCACCATCATCATCAACGCAATCGCGTGTTCGGCCACCATGGGGGCAGACAAGCCCGCCGTATTGGTGACGAGCGTCCCCGCAGGGAACCCACCCGCGTGCAAGGCCGCATCAATACCAGAAGAAGAAAACTGCACCCATTTCAATTTCTTTTGCTTTGCCTTGATCACGTCAGCAAGGGATTGGTTATAATGCCCAATTGCTACCATCAAAACTTCTGCATCCACAATTTCCCGGGCAAGGACATCTGCATCCTCAACATGAACAAAGGTATGTTCAGGGTGGCGCGCGGCCAGCGCATCAAAACCAAACCGATCCTTTCGAATAAAGACGATAACTTTCATAACGCGACCCTATCTCCATCCTTTGGCGTTTTGCACGGCCAGCCCAGTTCTTGTTCGATGCGTTGATGCAACGCAGCGGATGCGGCCGGTTCCCCATGGGTTATAAAGGTCATTTTTGGCGGGTGTGAAAAATTCCGAAGCCACGCCATAATGCCATCTGCATCGGCATGGGCAGAAAGCATTTGCAAATTCTGAACCTCTGCACGAACCGGATAATATTGCCCATGAATTTTTATGGTATCCGCCCCGTTGACCATGGCTTCACCGCGCGTGCCCATGGCCTGGAATCCTGTAAACAGGATCGTGTTGCGATGATCGGATACATATCGCTTCAAATGGTGAACAACCCGTCCCCCCGTCGCCATGCCACTGGCAGAGATTAAAACCTTTGGCACCGGATCAAAGACAAGCGCCTTTGATTGTTCTGCTTCACGAACGTACTGAACGGTTTTCCCCATCGCTTCACATTGGGCAGGACTCAGCCTGTGTTCGCCCCCATGGGCACAAAATATCTCACTGGCATTGATGGCCATGGGGCTGTCCAGATAGACCGGCAAATCGCGGGGGATTTTTTTCTGCGCTTTCAGCTCGGTGATGTGAAACATCAACGATTGCGCGCGGCCAACGGCGAAGGCCGGAACAATGACGGTGCCACCACGCCCAACGGTGCGGTTAATGATCCCCGCAAGGGCGGCCTCTGGGTCCTGGGTATCATGGCGGCGGTCGCCATAGGTCGATTCAACAACCAGATAATCTGCATGGGTCATGGGGGTTGGGTCAACCATGGTGGCATCATTGCTGCGGCCAAGGTCCCCTGAGAAAACAATCTTTGTGCCCCCGACCATCATTTCAACAATGGACGCCCCAAGGATATGGCCAGCGGGAAAAAACCGGGCCTTAAACCCCGCCCCTAAATCGCTCTGTTCACCAAAGGGAGTTGGGCGAAACCTTGCAATGGCGGCTTCCCCGTCTTTTTGGGTATAGAGCGGCAAGGCAGGTGAGTGTTTTGAAAAACCGTGCCGGTTTGCATATTCGGCATCTTTTTCATGCAAATGGCCGCTGTCGGGCAGCAAAATGCCACAAAGATCACGGGTCGCTGATGAGCTAAAGACCGGGCCAGAAAAACCCTTTTTGATTAACAGGGGCAGATAGCCTGAATGATCGATATGGGCATGGGTCAGGACAACCGTGTTAATCGTTTTCGGGTCTACCGGGGGCGGTGCCCAATTTCGCAGGCGAAGTTTTTTCAACCCCTGAAACAGCCCACAATCGACCAGAACCCGGGCACGCCCATCGGGGCCAGATTCGACCAGATATTTGGACCCGGTGACCGTGCCAACACCGCCCAGAAATTTTAAACTGACAGACATTTCAAGTATCCACCTGATTGAACCCGTATTTCCCAACATGATAAAGGAAGTGGCCACACGGGGATACGTTGTGATGTGTCGATCAATCTAATATTATACAACCGGCCATTGAGCCCAAAAAAACAATTGTCCGTCGTCATATAAAATGGAACATCTGGCGGCCTGATCTAAGAGAGGGTCTGGCCCATCTGGTTGATCATATTAAGCGGCGTATTTGCGGTATTGCAAGCGCCGGGTTTCCATG
>Ga0233439_10001299_pt1 | contig 32448 bp, 35 predicted proteins | sample SI_123_September_6_FD_182713 | JGI IMG/M metagenome (GOLD analysis project Ga0233439, IMG submission 182713) | Seawater microbial communities from Saanich Inlet, British Columbia, Canada - SI_123_September2016_100_MG | ecosystem: Environmental > Aquatic > Marine > Inlet | place: Canada: British... | reverse complement strand
GAAATCGATTTCACCATCGCCGACATCGACCGGCTGTCGCGGCGGGTGCCGTGTCTTTGCAAGGTCGCGCCCGCCAAGAGCGATGTTCACATGGAAGACGTTCACCGCGCCGGTGGCGTCATGGCCATTCTCGGCGAACTTGAACGGGCTAAACTGATCGATACCAGCTTGCCGACCGTGCATGCGCCGACGATGGCCGATGCGCTCAACCGCTGGGATATCGGACGCACCAACAGCGAATCCGTACGCAACTTCTTCCGCGCAGCGCCCGGTGGTGTGCCGACGCAGGTGGCTTTCAGCCAGTCAGAGCGTTGGGATGAACTCGACACTGATCGCGAGAAGGGCGTGATCCGCTCGGCGGATCATCCGTTCTCGAAGGACGGCGGACTTGCGGTGCTGTTCGGCAACATCGCGCCGGAAGGCTGCATCGTGAAAACCGCCGGTGTGGATGAATCGATCCTCACCTTCCGCGGCAAGGCGCATGTCTTTGAAAGCCAGGACGACGCGGTCTCCGGCATCCTTGGCAACAAGGTCAAGGCGGGCGACGTGGTTGTGGTGCGCTACGAAGGGCCGAAGGGCGGCCCCGGCATGCAGGAAATGCTCTATCCGACCAGCTATCTGAAGTCGAAAGGGCTCGGCAAGGTTTGCGCGCTGGTCACCGACGGCCGGTTCTCGGGCGGAAGCTCGGGTCTCTCGATCGGTCACGTTTCGCCGGAGGCCGCCGAGGGCGGGCTGATCGGGCTGGTGGAGACGGGCGATCCGATCCTGATCGACATTCCGAACCGCATCATCAGCGTCGAGCTCGACGACGCCGTGCTGGCGGCGCGGCGCGCGGCAATGGAAGCCAAGGGCAATGCAGCCTGGAAGCCGGTCGACCGCAATCGCGTGGTGTCACCTGCGTTGCGCGCTTACGCGGCGCTGACCACCAACGCCTCGCGCGGCGCCGTTCGCGACGTGTCTCAGGTCGAGAAGTAGTCGCTGGCATTTGCTTCAAACGCTGATGCGAGCAGCGTTAGCGTTTGAGCAGCTCGTAAACAACGGGGTTATCGGCGCACGCGCCGAACCCGCATTCCAGCAGCGCCGAGACGACATTCAACGCCGTCAGGCCGATCACAAGCCACACTGCCGTGCGCGCGAACGCTGATGCGGGAGGGTGAGCGCGGCCGCCGTCGAATTGCCTGTCGAACAGCAGGATGATCGAGAGCAGGGCGATTGCCGCGATAAAGCCCAGCAGCGCCCACGTATAATAGTGATAGCCGCGCAATGCCGAACCGTAGCCGGCTTCCCCCGGCATGATGTGCAGCAGAATCTGACGCGTCGAGACCATCGCGCCGATGAGAGCTGCCAGCAGCGATAGTGCGTAATGGCTGGGCCGCGGTCCGAAGCGGATGTTCAGGATCGGCCCGATGGCCAGCGCCGTGAACATGATGCGCTGAAGCAGGCAGAGCGGGCAGGGAAGTTCGTTCAGCACGAACTGTGCGGCGAAGGCGGCAGCGAGTACGGCCGCGACACCGTAGAGACTGAGTGCGTTCAGGGCGACGGCGCGTTCCGGGGTCATGTGATGTGCCTCAGAACGACAGCTTCAGGGTATCGGTCGCGTGATGGAGATAGGTCGCGACACACGCGATGAGCAGGACGGCGGACAAGGCGAGTGTCAGCGATCGCGAGCCGCGCCATGCGACGAGCATCGTGATCGTGGCGGCGAGAAACAGCGCGGTAAATTCCATCGTCCCGTCCGAGCGAAATACCGCCTTACTGTAAGGCAGATTCGTCGATCCACTAGCGGCGTTTCGCTCAGATATTGTCGTCTATGCGGGTGAGATTATCCCTTCACATACGCAGCCAGCTTCTCGAGCGTCTGCATACCGAGTTCGACCGCGCCGAACTTCATAACGGCATTTCGGGCGTCGACCGACGGGAAGATCGAATGCATCGTCAGGAGCGTGCGGCTCGCGCCCAGCGCTTCGAACGTGACAGCGACCTCGAAAGCGTTCGGATCGTTGTCGATGTCCGAGTCGTGCCGATAGGCGAGGCGTTCGCCCGGCAAGATTTCGCGATACGCGATGCGGTTCGGATAATCCGTTCCGTCCGGGCCGTGCATGGTGAAGCGAAACAGGCCGCCGACGCGAAAGTCCCTCGCGAGCACCGTGATCGTGAAGCCGTTCGGGCCGTACCAAATCTTGAGAGCCTCGGTGTCGGAGAAGGCGCGGAACAGCACGTCCGGCGGAGCGTCGAATTCGCGTTCCATGGTGATGGTGGGCTGATCGGCCGGTGTACTTGCCCTGACCTTGAGAGTTGTCGCCGTCATGTGTCTGTTTCCTTTGACTGGATGTCTTTCAAATACAGATCGAGCTTGCCAAAGCTCTCCTCCCAGAACCGCCGATACTGATCGAGCCATTCGGTCGCTTCCTTCAGCGCCCTCGGTTCCAGGCGGCAAGGTCGCCACTGGGCAGTGCGCCCGCGCGTGACGAGGCCGGCGGTTTCCAAAACTTTCAGGTGCTGGGAAACCGCAGGGAGGCTCATGTCGAACGGCTTCGCCAGTTCCTGCACGGAGGTTTCGCCGAGCGCGAGGCGGGCGAGGATTGCCCGCCGTGTCGGATCAGCGAGGGCCTTGAAGGTCATGTCGAGGGCGTCTGCTGGCATGGTTCAACCTGTATTTAAGTAGATGCTTAAGTACGATTTGGCGGCCCGGCCGTCAAGATTGAAAAGGCCGCTTGCATCTCCGGCCTGTCTGGAAGAGTGTTCTCTGTTTGTTCTATTGCGTAACGAGGTTCAGATCATGCCCGAACAGCTTGTTTTTCAAGGGTTTGAACCACCCAAGCTTCCTGAGTTGACCGATGGATTGTTCCTGGCCCTCGTTCCACCGGCGGCTATCGCTGATCGCATCAGCGACCTGGTTCAGCAGCTTCGTTACAGTCACAGACTGAGGGGTGAAGCTCTTTCGCCGCGCAGGCTCCATGTCACGCTGCACTATCTCGGCGCGTACAACGGCCTGCCTCAGAACCTCGTCGAGGCTGTTTGTACGGTGGCGCTGGATGTCTCCATGCCGCCGTTCGAGATCACCTTCGATCGCGCCTTGAGCTTCACCAACAAAAGAATGGCGAGGCCGCTTGTGCTGCGGGCGGGCAGGGACATTGTCGCGCTGTCGGCACTTCATCGCGCCGTTGGCGAAGCGATGACAAGGGCCGGATTGGGGCGATGGGAGAGACCGCATTTCACGCCGCACATGACGCTGCTTTACGACAGGCGGCTTGTCGACGAGCATCCGATTGAAGCATTTGGCTGGACCGTGACCGATTTCGTTCTCGTGCACAGTCTTGTCGGCCGGGGAAAGCACATTCATCTCGCGCGCTGGCCGCTGCAGCGCTAAATCCTGATTCAGACATGCGAGGAATTGAATTTGTCCATCACCATCTACGGTATCAAGAACTGCGACACAATGAAGAAAGCCCGCGCATGGCTCGACAAGCACGGCGTCGACTACAACTTTCACGATTACAAAACCGAGGGCGTCGACAAGGAATGGCTCGCGCGCTGGAGCAAGGTCGTGGGCTGGGAGACACTGCTGAACCGGGCCGGTACGACGTTCCGGAAATTACCGGACGCCGACAAGACCAGCCTCACCGAGAAAAAGGCGATGGCGCTGATGCTCGCACAGCCTTCGATGATCAAGCGCCCGGTTCTGGAGATCGGCGGCAAGCTGCTGGTTGGCTTCAAGCCCGACATCTACGCGGCCGTGATCAGATAGTGGTCCCCCGCAATTTTCCCGATGGTCAAGTTTCAGGCTCTGGAAGGAACAGCCTGTAAAATACCGCCGATAGGCGGATTCTTCTTGAAGGGGTGCGGCGTTCTGGCGCAGGCTCCGCGGGCGTGCGATTTTACCGTTCGTCCTCCTTCAGGGTGCCGCCATGACAGTCACAACCGCGCCGTCAGTCCCTGCCTCAACGCGATCGCCCTGGTACACCATTCTTTACATTCAGGTGCTGATCGCCATCGCGCTCGGCATCCTGATCGGGCATTTCTACCCCGGCACGGGCAAGGCTCTGAAGCCGCTTGGCGACGGCTTCATCTCGCTGATCAAGATGATGATCGCGCCCGTCATTTTCTGCACGGTCGTGCACGGCATTTCCTCGATGGGAGATCTCAAGCGCGTGGGCCGCGTGGGCCTCAAGGCGCTGCTGTATTTCGAAGTCGTCTCGACGATTGCATTGCTCGTCGGCCTTCTCGTTGGCGAAATCGTCCAGCCAGGCAGCGGCTTCAACATCGATCCGGCAACGCTCGATCCGAAGGCGGTCGCGACTTACGTCCACAAGGCGAGTGAGGAGGGGATCGTCGCGCACCTGATGGCGATCATTCCCAACAGTTTCATCGGCGCTCTGTCGAATGGCGATCTGTTGCAGGTGTTGCTGGTGTCGATCCTGTCCGGCTTCGCGATTGCCTTTATGGGACCGGCCGGCGAGCCGATCGCGCATGCCATCGATATGGCCGCGAAAGTCTTCTTCGGCGTGATCCGCATCATTGTGCGTGCAGCGCCGATCGGCGCATTCGGCGCGATGGCTTTCACCGTCGGCGCCTACGGACTCGGTGCGTTGTGGAATCTGGTGGCGCTGATCGGCACCTTCTACCTGACCAGCATGCTCTTTGTCCTGCTGGTGCTCGGCGGCATCGCGCGGGTTGCGGGATTCTCGATCCTGCGATTCATCGCCTACATCAAGGATGAGCTTCTGATTGTACTTGGCACAAGTTCGTCGGAGACTGTGCTGCCCAACATGATCACGAAAATGGAGCGGCTCGGCGCGTCGCGCGGCGTGGTCGGTCTCGTGATCCCGACCGGCTACAGCTTCAATCTCGACGGCACCAACATCTACATGACGCTGGCGACACTGTTCCTTGCGCAGGCGACGAACACTAATCTGACGATCTGGCAGGAGCTTGGTATTCTCGGTGTCGCCATCATCACCTCGAAAGGTGCATCAGGCGTCACGGGTGCAGGCTTTATCACGCTGGCGGCTACGCTTGCGATCGTGCCGGATATTCCGATTGCGTCGCTCGCTATTCTCGTCGGTATCGACAAGTTCATGAGCGAGTGCCGGGCGCTCACCAACCTGATCGGCAACGGCGTCGCGACCGTGGTCATCAGCCGGTGGGAAGGCGAACTCGACAAGAAAAAGCTTCACGAAGCGATGGCGCATCCAATCGAACTCGGCGAGGCGATGGAGAAGGTCCGCGCGACAGCGTGATCATTGACGCTGTGTGAGGTGTCCGGTTCGCTAAACGAACTCGATCGTGTCGCCTGGCGCGATGCGGCCGGGCAGTTTGTGAAACAGATCACGATCGATCACGGACCGCAGAACGGGGACCGGCAGAACGTCGTTGCCGCGCATCAGGTTTCTGATTTCGAAGCCGCCGTCATCACTGATTGCTTTCAATGAGGCGAGGATGCGGTTGACGCCGGTGCCGTCGGAAAACGGCATCAACAGCCGTTCGTAGTCGACCATGCGACCGTAGAGGTCGCTGACCTTTGAGATGGTGTAGGTTGGCAGCCGTCGCCGGACGCACTCAAAATAAATGGGCATGACGACCGGCTCGAGCTTGGCGCCGACATACTCGTCGAGATAACGGCCCTTGCCGCTGGTGCCATAGGCGCTCGACATACGGCTGCCTTCGCTTTCGATCGTGAACCGTGGCCTGTCTCCCGTGCCGTGCACGGTATAGTAGACCAGGTCGTCCACTTCGTCGGCGATGCGCTCTGGCAGATAGTCTTCAAATTTTGGCAGCCGGTCGTGCCGGGCATACAACCGCAGCCAACAGTTCAAGAGCTCACGCTGCTTGATCGACTTCACAATGGCCGGACTAGCGCTATCGAATTCCATGACCGACGTCCCGACGCGGAGTTGTGGACAGTCCTTGCCAGCAATCATCGGCCTTTGGTCGAAATTTTTGATGAAGGGGGAACCCGGCCGGATATTAGGCTTAACAAGCCGTTTCACGGCTTCTGTCGGGCAGCCGGCTTAGCCCTAGGCATCAATGGACATTATGGAATTTGCAGGCTACGCATAATCGAGTGGGCAGCATTGCGGCTTGCGCAACACTAACGATCCGATACATATTCCGGCCCAGTTGCCGGGGTCGACAGCGCAAGGGGCGGCGCAAAAAACGGTCACACGCGGAACGGCTTGCGTGAAGGCTGACAGGGGGAATTTGCTTGTCTGATGAGTTCATTCTTGAAACCTCTGGGTTGACGAAGGAGTTTGCGGGCTTTGTGGCCGTCAGCGACGTCAATCTGAAGGTTCGCCGCGGGACAATTCATGCGCTGATCGGTCCGAACGGGGCCGGGAAGACGACATGCTTCAATTTGCTGACCAAATTCCTGAAGCCGTCGCGCGGGCAGATTCTCTATAAGGGGCAGGATATCACCGCGATGGCGCCGGCCGATGTGGCGCGGCTGGGCCTGGTCCGGTCGTTCCAGATTTCGGCGGTGTTCCCGCATCTCACGGCGCTGGAAAACGTGCGGGTCGCGCTGCAGCGCCAGCACGGCTCCTCGTTCGATTTCTGGCGCTCCAAATCGGTGCTCGACCGCTTCAACGGCCGCGCGCGGGAACTGCTCGAGGACGTCGGCCTGAGCGACTTCGCCAATACGCCTGCGGTGGAGATGCCGTACGGCCGCAAGCGCGCGCTGGAAATCGCCACCACGCTGGCGCTCGATCCGGAAATGATGCTGCTGGACGAGCCGATGGCCGGCATGGGCCACGAGGACATCGACAAGGTCGCTGCGCTGATCAAGCGCATTTCGCAGAAGTACACGATCCTGATGGTCGAACATAATCTGAACGTCGTCGCCAACCTGTCCGACACCATTACTGTTTTGACGCGCGGCAAGGTGCTCGCGGAAGGCAACTACGCAACCCTCACCAAGGATCCACGGGTCAAGGAAGCCTATCTGGGAGCCGGCCATGAATAACGTTGCAGGCTCGCCGGTTCTCGACGTCAAGAATCTCGAGGCGTGGTACGGCGAATCCCACATCCTTCACGGCATGAACTTCGAGGTTCGTCAGGGAGAGGTCGTGACGTTGCTCGGCCGCAACGGCGCCGGCAAGACATCGACGCTCAAGTCGATCATGGGCATCATCGGCAAGCGCACCGGCTCGGTGTCATTCGAAGGCAAGGATCTGATCCGGCTGCCGGCGGAGAAGATCGCACGCCTCGGCGTTGCGTTCTGTCCCGAGGAGCGCGGCATTTTTGCCAGCCTCGACGTCAAGGAAAACCTGCTGCTGCCGCCGATCATCCGCAGCGGCGGCATGACCCTCGACCAGATCTTCGAGCTGTTTCCCAATCTCAAGGAACGCCTCGGCAGCCAGGGCACCAAGCTGTCCGGCGGCGAACAGCAGATGCTGGCGATTGCACGCATCCTGCGCACCGGCGCGCGCTTCCTGATGCTGGACGAGCCGACCGAAGGTCTGGCGCCGGTCATTATCCAGCAGATCGGCAAGATGATTGCGCGGCTCAAGGCGGAGGGGTTCACCATCCTGCTGGTCGAGCAAAACTTCCGCTTCGCCTCGACCGTCGCGGACAGATTCTACATCGTCGAGCACGGCAAGATCATCGACACCTTCGCAAACTCGGAACTCCAGGCCAACATGGAGAAGCTCCACACCTATCTCGGTGTGTAAAGACGCAACTTACTTCAAGGGAAACGGCAAACGCCGCCGATAGAGCGGCATCCAGGAGGGAAGATAATGAAGAACACGATTTCGGCACTTATGCTGAGCACCGCGCTGATGATCGGTGCGGGGACCAGCGCTTTCGCGCAGGACAAAACCGTCAAGATCGGAAACCTGACCGATATGTCGGGCCTTTACGCCGACGTGGGCGGGCCGGGTTCGACGCTCGCTGCGCAGATGGCCATCGAGGATTCGGGCCTCACCAAAAAGGGCTGGAAGGTCGACGTCATCGCCGCCGACCATCAGAACAAGCCTGACGTCGGTACCACGACGACCCGGCAATGGATCGATGTCGAGAAGGTCGACGTCGTCGTCGACGTGTTGAACTCGGGCGTCGCGCTCGCGGTCAAGAACGTCGTCACCGAAAAGAATGCCATCATGATCAACTCCGGCGCGGCATCGTCGGATCTGACCAACGCGCAGTGCTCGCCGAACGTCGTGCACTGGGTCTACGACACCTACATGCTGGCCAACAGCACCGGCAATGCGCTGGTGAAGGCGGGCGGCGACAGCTGGTTCTTCCTCACCGCCGACTATGCATTCGGTGCGGCGCTTGAGCGCGACACCACCGCGGCCGTCACAAAGGCTGGCGGTAAAATTCTCGGCAGCGTCAAGCATCCGTTGAACTCGTCCGACTTCTCGTCGTTCCTGCTGCAGGCGCAGGCCTCGAAGGCGAAGATCGTCGGCCTGGCCAACGCAGGCGGCGACACCACGAACTCGATCAAGCAGGCGGCTGAATTCGGCATCGTCAAGGGCGGCCAGCGGCTGGCCGGCCTGCTGATGTTCATCAGCGACGTCAACTCGCTCGGTCTGAATGTTGCGCAGGGCCTGAACTTCACCGAGACGTTCTACTGGGATCTGAACGACCAGACCCGCGCATTCTCCAAGCGCTTTTCCGAGCGCATGAAGAACAAGCAGATGCCCACCATGGTGCAGGCCGGCGTTTATTCGGGCCTCATGCATTACTTCAAGGCGCTCGAAGCCATGGGCGGCAATCCGCACGATGGCGCCAAGGTCGTCGCCAAGATGAAGGAAATCAAGACCGATGATCCGCTGTTCGGAAAGGGTGAAATTCAGCCGAACGGACGCAAGATCCATCCGGCTTATCTCTTCGAGGTGAAGAAGCCTTCCGAGTCCAAGGGACCGTGGGACTATTACAAGCTGGTTGGCACCACGCCTGCCGAGCAGGCCTTCCGGCCTCTCTCGGAAAGCGCTTGCTCGCTGGTGAAGAAGTAACAACCTATCGCCCGGCGGCTTGACGCCGCCGGGCATTCTCTCAAGACCGCCTTCAATCGCGCGCGAAAGAAACGATACGATGCAAGCTCTCTACGCCCAGCTTTTGGTTGGATTGATCAACGGCTCGTTTTACGCGCTGCTGAGCCTTGGGCTGGCCGTGATCTTCGGAATGCTCAACATCATCAATTTTGCGCACGGCGCGCTTTATATGATGGGTGCGTTCGTTGCGTACTTCCTGCTGAATCTGGCCGGCATCAACTACTGGTGGGCGCTGATCCTGGCGCCGGTGATCGTCGGCGGCTTCGGCATCCTGCTGGAGCGCACGATGCTGCAGTGGCTGACCGGCCTCGACCATCTCTACGGATTGCTGCTGACGTTCGGCATGGCGCTGGTGATCCAGGGCGTGTTCCAGAACTACTTCGGATCGTCCGGATTGCCCTATGCCATTCCCGATATTCTCAAGGGCGGCGTCAATCTCGGCTTCATGTACCTGCCGATCTATCGCGGCTGGGTCGTCATCTTCTCGCTCGTGATCTGTATTGCCACCTGGTACCTGATCGAGCGCACGCGGCTCGGCGCTTACCTGCGCGCCGCCACCGAGAATCCGACGCTGGTGCGCGCCTTCGGCATCAACGTGCCGCGCATGATCACGCTGACCTACGGTCTTGGCGTCGGTCTCGCCGCGCTGGCCGGCGTGCTCTCGGCTCCGATCAATCAGGTGCGGCCGCTGATGGGCGCGGACCTGATCATCGTGGTGTTCGCGGTGGTTGTGATCGGCGGCATGGGCTCGATCATGGGCTCGATCATCACCGGCTTCGCGCTCGGCGTGATCGAAGGCCTGACCAAGTATTTTTATCCCGAGGCGTCCAACACCGTGGTTTTCGTGCTGATGGTGCTGGTGCTCCTCGTAAAGCCGACTGGACTGACGGGGCGGGCGAACTGACATGACCACGATTACCGACAACGCCGTTCCCGTGAAGGGCCGCACCAGCGACGAAATGATCGCGTTCGCCGTCATGACGATCTTGCTGGCGATTGTGCCGCTGACGGGGCTGTATCCCTATTTCGTGATGCAGGCGCTGTGCTTTGCGCTGTTCGCCTGCGCCTTCAACCTGCTGATCGGCTACAGCGGCCTGCTGTCATTCGGCCACGCGATGTTCCTCGGCACCGCCGGTTATGTCACCGCCCATGCGCTGAAGGTCTGGGGCGTGTCGCCCGAGATCGGCATTATCCTCGGCGTTGCCGCCGCTGCCGCGCTCAGCGTCATAACGGGACTGATCGCGATCCGCCGCCAGGGCATCTACTTCGCGATGATCACGCTGGCGCTGTCGCAGTTGCTGTTCTTTATCTACCTGCAGACGCCCTTCACCCACGGCGAAGACGGCATCCAGGGCATTCCGCAGGGCATGATGTTCGGTGTGTTCGACCTGTCGAAGCCGACCACGCTCTATTACGTGGTGCTGGCGATCTTCCTGCTCGGCTTCCTGCTGATCTACCGCGCCATCAACTCGCCGTTCGGCGAGGTGCTGAAATCGATCCGCGAGAACGAGCAGCGCGCGATCTCGCTGGGCTACAAGACCGACCAGTACAAGCTGCTGGCGTTCATCCTGTCCGGCACGCTGGCGGGTCTGGCGGGTGCGGTGAAGGTGTTCGTGGCGCAGAACGCCTCATTGACCGACGTGCACTGGACCATGTCCGGCGAAGTCGTGCTGATGACGCTGGTCGGCGGCCTCGGCACCGTGTTCGGACCGGTGGTCGGCGCCTTCGTCATCATCGCCATGCAGCAGTACCTGGCCGGCTTCGGACAGTGGGTCACCGTGATCCAGGGCGCGATCTTCGTGATCTGCGTGCTGACCTTCCGCCGCGGAATCATCGGTGAAATCGCCCATTTCTTCAAGCGATCGCTGTAACTGCCGGATTCTACGGTCCTTCTCGTTCCGACAAAACGGTGGATGACCGGCGCTTTTGCGCCGGTAGCTGCCTGTTGGTTTGTGAAACGGGTTATGACAGATATGTGACGCATTCTGTTATGCCGGAGAAAGATCGATGCTTGGCTGGTTTCGTAAACTGCTGCCTCGGGAGGAGCGGTTTTTCGACCTGTTCGCCCGGCATTCCCAATCGGTGGTGCAGGGCGCCGAGGCGCTCGAGGGAATGATGCGCGGCGGCGAGGAGACCCCGGTCTACTGCCAGCGTGTCAACCAGTTCGAGAACGACGCCGACCAGATCACGCGGGAAGTTCTGACCGCGGTCCGCCGGACCTTCATCACACCGTTCGATCGCGGCGATATCAAGAACCTGATCACCGCGATGGACGATGCCATCGACCAGATGCAGCAGACCGCCAAGGCGGTGATGCTGTTCGAGGTGCGGACCTTCGAGCCGCCGATGCGCGAGATCGGCAGCATCCTCGTGCAGTGTGCGAATCTGGTCGGGCGAGCAGTGCCGCTGATGCAGGCCATGGGCGAGAACGTCACGACGCTGACGGCGCTCACCGAGGAAATCACCCGGCTGGAAGGCCGCGTCGACGATCTCAACGACATCGGCCTGAAGGAGCTGTTCCTCAAGCACCGCGGTGGCAGCGCGATGGATTTCGTCGTCGGCGCAGAAATCTACAAGCATCTCGAGAAGGTCGCCGACCGCTTCGACGACGTCGCGAACGAGATCAACAGTATCGTGATCGAACAGGTTTAAGGTCAGGATCGCATCGTGGATGCCTCGCTCGCTTTCCCTATCCTGGTCGGGTTGATCGGTGTCGCGCTGCTGTTCGATTTTCTGAATGGCCTGCACGATGCCGCCAATTCCATCGCCACCATCGTTTCGACCCGCGTGCTGCGGCCGCAATATGCCGTTGCGTGGGCGGCGTTCTTCAATTTCATCGCTTTCGCCGTGTTCGGCCTGCATGTCGCGCAGACCATCGGCACCGGCATCATCCACCCCGGAGTGATCGATGCCCAGGTGATCTTTGCAGCCTTGATCGGCGCGATCATGTGGAACCTGATCACATGGGCGCTCGGAATGCCGTCCAGTAGTTCGCATGCGCTGATTGGCGGATTGCTGGGTGCTGGTATCGCCAAGGCAGGATTCTCCGTCATGGTCTGGAGCGGCCTGTCGAAAACACTGCTCGCGATCGTGCTCTCGCCATTCGTCGGCTTCCTGCTCGCGCTGCTCCTGACGGCGATTGTGTCATGGGCCGCGGTGCGATCGACGCCCTTTGCGGTCGATCGTGCTTTCCGGATTCTGCAGTTCGTTTCGGCCTCGCTGTATTCGCTTGGCCATGGCGGCAATGATGCGCAGAAGACCATGGGCATCATCGCGGTGCTGCTTTACTCGCAGGGATACCTCGGGGGAGAGTTCAGCGTTCCGTTCTGGGTGGTGATTTCGTGTCAGGCCGCGATGGCGCTCGGGACGCTGATGGGCGGTTGGCGCATCGTGCGCACCATGGGATTGCGAATCACCAAACTCAATCCGATGCAGGGGTTTTGCGCCGAGACGGGCGGGGCGGCGACCTTGTTCGCAGCAACATTCCTTGGCGTGCCGGTCTCGACCACTCACACCATCACCGGTGCGATTGTCGGTGTTGGCGCTGCACGACGGCTGTCCGCCGTACGATGGAATGTGGCCAGTTCGATCGTCGTGGCCTGGATCTTTACCATCCCTGCGTCTGCGCTGGTTGCAGCCGCGACGTACTATGGTGTGACGCTGGCGGGCTGGCGCTGATCTACGCTTACGCGACGATCTTGAGTCCAACGATTCCCGCGACGATCAGCCCGATGCAGACGATGCGGAGGGTGGTCGCCGGGTCGCCCAGCAGCCAGATGCCGAGGACGGCGGTTCCGACCGTGCCGATACCGGTCCAGACCGCATAGGCGGTGCCGACAGGCAACGTCTTGAGCGACAGGCCGAGCAGGATGACGCTGGCGATCATGCTGATGATGGTTAGAACCGATGGCATCAGCTTTGTGAAACCATCGGTATACTTGAGCCCGATGGCCCAGCCGATCTCCAGCAAACCCGCGATGAACAGCATTGACCATGCCATGGCTAACTCCTTCCACAACAGGGCCGTCCCTGCGGAGATGTGAGTGAATCGAGGTTGTCCTCGCCGCCCAGATATGGCTGAGCGGTAAAGAAGATGCAAGTGCATATAGTTCAATTACCCTTGATCCTGCCGCGTTTCTTTGCGACACGCTCGCATCATGTCCGACACCGACACCGCCATCGCCGCCGAGTCTGCCTCGCTGACGCCGCTTGCCGAAGAAGTGGCGCGCCGGCGCACATTCGCGATCATCTCGCATCCTGACGCCGGCAAGACCACGCTCACCGAAAAGCTGTTGCTGTTCGGCGGCGCGATCAATCTGGCGGGTCAGGTCAAGGCCAAGGGCGAGCGGCGCAACACGCGCTCGGACTGGATGAAGATCGAACGCGAGCGCGGCATCTCCGTCGTCACCTCGGTGATGACCTTCGAATTCCAGAATCTCGTGTTCAATCTGCTCGATACGCCGGGCCACGAGGACTTCTCGGAAGACACCTATCGCACACTGACCGCGGTCGACTCCGCCGTCATGGTGATCGACGCCGCGAAAGGCATCGAAGCGCGAACGAGAAAACTGTTTGAAGTCTGTCGGCTGCGCGACATTCCGATCATCACCTTCATCAACAAAATGGACCGCGAAAGCCGTGATCCGTTCGATCTGATGGATGAAATCGAAAAGACGCTGGCGCTCGACACCACGCCGCTGACATGGCCGGTGGGACGGGGGCGCGATTTCCTCGGTACCTATGACATCCAGACCGGCGGCGTTCGTCTGCTGGAGGGCGGCGGCGCGAAGACCGGGCAGGCCGAGAAAATTGCAATTTCCGAGCTTGCCGGCCGCAACGCCAATCTCGACGCTGCTGCGATCGAGGAAGAACTCGCACTGGTGTCGGAAGCCTGCAAGCCGTTCGAACTTGACGCATTTCGCGAGGGTCATCTGACCCCGGTGTTCTTCGGCAGCGCCTTGCGCAATTTCGGCGTTGGCGATCTGCTCGAAGGCCTCGGCCGCTATGCGCCGCCGCCGCGCGCGCAGGACGCCGACAAGCGCAAGGTCGAAGCCGACGATCCGAAGATGAGCGCCTTCGTTTTCAAGATCCAGGCGAACATGGACCCGAACCATCGCGACCGCATTGCGTTTGCGCGGCTGTGCTCGGGCAAGCTGACGCGCGGCATGAAGGCCAAGCTGGTCCGCACCGGCAAGAACATGAGTCTGTCGTCTCCGCAGTTCTTCTTCGCGCAGGATCGCGCCATCGCGGATGAGGCGTTCGCCGGCGACGTGGTCGGCATTCCCAATCACGGCACGCTGCGGATCGGCGACACGCTGACCGAGGGCGAGGACATCACCTTCGTCGGCGTCCCATCGTTTGCGCCGGAAATCCTGCGCCGCGTGCGTCTGACCGACGCGATGAAAGCCAAGAAGCTGAAGGAAGCATTGCAGCAGATGTCGGAGGAGGGCGTCGTGCAGGTGTTCCGTCCGCGCGACGGCGCGCCTGCGCTGGTCGGCGTGGTGGGCTCGCTGCAGCTCGACGTGCTGAAGGCGCGGCTCGACGCTGAATACTCGTTACCGGTGGATTTCGAGATCAGCGAATTCCAGCTCGCACGCTGGATTTCGTCCGACGACCGCAAGAAGCTCGATGCGTTCGTGTCGGCGAACAACTCCGGCGTGGCCGACGACGTCGATGGCGATCCGGTGTTTCTCGCCAAGAACGAATTCTATCTCGGCTACACCCGCGAACGCGCCGAGGGCATCGTGTTCTCGAGCATCAAGGACGTGAAGAAGAGGGCGTAAGCTCGCTTTGTCCGCGGGTTCGGTTTTTCACACAGCCGCGACTTGCTGTTCTCGTGTTGCAACAGCGGTTGATTCCTTGCGAGAGGGCCATACGTATGGTTCGGTTGTCCGGACCAACAGGCCGTTCCATGCTGCGGCGCGTTACATTCATCATTCTCTTCGCTCTCGCGGCCGTGATCATCACCTCCGCAGCATCCTTAGCGGGCTCACTACGCGATCTCAATCCGACGCCATTCTCGCATTCGCCGTGCAGCGTGTTGGGCGGTGGACCGTGCACGCCGTATTTCTGCAGCACGTTCAACCACGGCCCGTGTATTCCCGAGATTTATTATCCCTATGGCGAAAATCTGCAGGTCACAGTGCTGAGCAAGCCCGACGACAAGGACGCGCCGAAGTACATCAAGCCCGATCACGATCTCGACACCATCCGCGATCTGTTTGCGGCGCTTCGCGCATGCTGGACGCCGCCACCCGAAAAAGAGGCGCAGGCGGACATGCAGATGTCGGTGAAATTCTCTTTCAATCGCGACGGCGGCCTGATTGCGCCGCCACAACTGACCTATTTCACACCGGGTGTTTCAGCGCAGATCCGTAAAGCCTATCTCGGCGCGATCAATGCGTCGCTCGAAAACTGTGCGCCGTTATCCCTGAGCAAGGGGCTCGGCGGCGCCATTGCAGGCCGACCGATCATGATACGTTTTGTTGATAACCGCAGGCTCAAGCTGGACAGTCCGCCGCCGCAACCATGAACCTGCCTGCGCAGCCTTGCGACCAACGTTGCAGGTCGGCCCTTTCATGTGATTTCATATCACCGGCAGCGGGGAATATGCGCGATCAGCGGCAGGCAGCACCCGGGCCGCGGGATACACCGGAGCCGCGGCAACGCACTGCTGCGCTGCTGCTCAAACTTTCGCCTGTGATGTTTGTCCTTTGTTATCTGCTCGCGGCCGTTCAGGGTGCGAAGTGGCAGCATTCGCTGCTGATCGCCGTGGTCGGGACCGCCATGTGCCTCGGCGCCGCGGGACTCTACAAACTGCGCGGGTCAAGATCGGCAGGCGATCTGTTCTGGCTCAACATCATTCTGCGCCTGTTTACGCGCTAGGCTTGAAGTCCGCGCGTTTCTCCACATTCGCCTTGATGTTTCCCAGACCCACCGCCGCTTCCGCGTCCATGTTGGCGATCTGCTCGTCCGTCGGCGGCTTCTTGCGCGCCGGATTGCGCAGGGTGCGGGTGAACTTCGTGCCGCCGCCGACGTCCTCGCAGGTGTATTGAACGACGATGGGACCGATGAAGTCGGTCTCGGCCTGCACGATCCAGAGTTTCGGGCTGACACAGGCGCGCACGATCCAGTTCAGCGACACTTCACCCGAGCGGATATGCCATTTTTCGTGAAACAGTTCGCCGGCCTCAAGCGGGCGATTTTCGCTGTCGATGTGATGCGATGCCGCCAGCCACTCTGGCCAGGATTGCGGATTGGTGACGTAGTCGAACACAGCTTTCGCCGGGGCGTTGATAACGATGTCGTGGCTGCGCTCGAAGGCGACGGTGGCAGGGGCGTTCATGGCGTTCCTCTTATTGTTTCTCTTGTCATCACCGGGCATAGCCGTCTGAAGGACGGCGTCGCTTCGCTCGCCTATGTCCCGGTGATCTCGGTAAGTTGGGCACCGTGCTTCGATGATCGGGATGGCCGGGACAAGCCCGGCCATGACGGCGCACGAGACCCTAATTGATTCTGATGTCGCCGCGCTTGATGACATCGGACCACAGCTTGATCTCGGCGTCCATCCGCGCGCGTAAGGCGCTCGGCGTCGAGGGTGCCGGTTCGATCAGTTGCGTATCGAGCCGCTCGCGCACGCTGGGCTTGGTCAGGATGTCGTTCACCTCGTCGTTGATCTGCGCGATGATCGCGGGCGGCGTACCTGCGGGAGCGATCAGCGCGTTCCACGCGTCGGATTCGACATCGATGCCTGACTCTTTCAGCGTCGGCACACCGGGCAGAAAGCGTGAACGCTGCGCGGTCGCGACCGCGAGGATTTTGACTTTCCCGCCCGCGAGTTGCGGTGTCACCGCGATGGCCGGCAGGCACGCGGCCTGCACATCGCCGCGGATCACGGCAGTGATCGCCTGCGGCGATCCGCCATAGGGGATATGCACCATCGCGGCGCCAGCACGCTGCGCGATAGCCTCCATGGTCAGGTGCGACAGCGAGCCCGCGCCAATCGAGCCGAAGGCGAGGGGGATCCCCTTGCGCTTGAGCATCGCCAGAAACTCCGCGACCGAATTGACGTTCAGGTTCGCCGGCACCACCAGCACGCTCGGCAACGACGTCAGCATCGTGATTGGCGCAATGTCCTTGGCCGGATCGTAAGGTAGCTTGGAGAACAGCAGCGTATTGATGGCGAGCGGGCCACCGAGGCTGATGCCGAGCGTTGCGCCGTCAGGCGCGGCCTTGGCGACGGCGTCGGTGCCGATATTGCCGCCGGCGCCGGGTTTGTTCTCGACGATGAAACTCGCGCCCGGATGGCGCGCCTGCAGGTCGTCGGCGACGATCCGCCCGACCAGATCCGGCGTCGATCCCGGCGCATAGGGCACGATGATTTTCACGGTTTTCGGCGGCCATGCCGGGTCTGCCGCTTGGGCGTTCGAGACGGGCGCGGCGAGAACCAGCGCGAGAGCGGCGATTGCAAGGGATTTCATAAGGCCAGGGAGAATTCTAGGGCAGGGTTGCGATGCGGAAGCGGCATTGCGCGCCGCACCCCAAAAGTGATACCGGGGCACAGTGCCGCTGGACTTTAACAGGGTCCTTCGCGCGGTGGAATGTCTCGGAAGGCGGTGCTGAAAACCGCTGCGGGCAGGTCGGGACGGAGGCGGCATATGGGCTTGTTGATCCTCATCGCCGGATTGGCGCTGTTTCTCGGCGTTCATACGCTGACCACGTTGCGCGGTCAGCGCGCGGCCGTCATCGCGCGGCTCGGCGAGGGCGGTTACAAAATTCTCTATACGCTGGTGTCGTTCGTAGGGCTTGCGCTGATCGTGTGGGGCTTCAGCCGCTATCGGGCGACGGAATGGGTCAATGTCTGGTATCCGCCGGTCGCCATGCGGCACATCGCGCTGGCGCTGATGCTGCCCGCGGTGATCCTGGTGGTGGCGTCCTATATCCGCGGCAATATCTACCTGAAACTGAAACACCCGATGCTGGCCGGCGTGAAATTGTGGGCGGTGCTGCATCTGATGGCCAACGGCGATCTCGGATCGATCATCCTGTTCGGATCGGTGCTGGCGTGGGCCGTGTACGACCGCATTTCGCTCAAACGCCGCGAGGATCCCGGCGCACCGCCCATTCCTGTCGGCGGATTTGGCAACGATCTGGTCGCGGTTGCGGTCGGCGTGGTCGTTTATGCCGCGCTGGCCTTCGCATTCCATCCTCTCGTGATCGGCGTCCCTGTGATTGGAGTTTAAGACATGTCCGTGCAATCAGCGGTAAAGCGCAAGACCGCGCCCGATATCCTCAAGCGCAAGGGCGGCGATCCGATCGTGATGCTGACGTCGTATCACGCGCACACCGCGGCGCTGGTCGACCGGTATTGCGATGTCATCCTCGTCGGAGACTCCCTCGGCAACGTGATGCATGGTTTCGAGACGACGGTGCCGGTCACGCTCGACATGATGATCCTGCAAGGACGCGCGGTGATGCGCGGCTCGAAAGAGGCGCTCGTCGTGGTGGACATGCCGTTTGGATCGTACGAGGCCTCGAAGGAACAGGCGTTTCATTCCGCCGCGCGCGTGCTGAAGGAAACTCATTGCGGCGCCGTGAAGATGGAAGGCGGCGTGCGTATGGCCGAGACCATCGAGTTTCTCACCACGCGCGGCATTCCGGTGATGGGGCATATCGGCCTGACGCCGCAGTCGATCAACACGCTCGGCAGCTTTAAGTCGCAAGGCAAGGACGAAGCCCTCAAGATCGCGGCGGGCGAGAATGGCAGCGGTCCGTTTCAGGATGATGCCCGCGCGGTGGCGCAGGCCGGTGCCTTCTCGATGGTGGTGGAAGCCGTGGCGGAGCCGCTGGCGCGACGCATCACTGAGATTGTACAGATCCCGACCATCGGCATCGGCGCGAGCAATGCATGCGATGGTCAGGTGCTGGTGCTGGAGGATATGCTCGGCCTGTCGCCGTGGGTGCCGAAGTTCGTCAAGCGCTACGGCAATCTCGGACCGGGGATCGAGGCGGCGATCCAGGACTACGCCCGCGAAGTCCGTTCGCGCGCATTCCCCGGGCCGGAGCATGTTTACGGCATCAAGCCGAAAGCCTGATGGTCCAGCACTCCTTCAAGGAGCGGCAACAAAAAGCCCGGCGTGACAGCCGGGCTTGAGTTTTTGGAGCTGGAGAAACGATGAAGACGTACGGCGCGGCCGTGAGGCCGCGCCGCTCAACATTCAGAACTTGTAGTTCACACCGGCGCGAACGACGTTCACCTTGGTGTCGAATGTCGTGATGCTTGATGCGCCTATGATGACCGGGGATAGGTTGACGAGCCTCTCGTCGCCGAAATCGTAGTAGAGGTATTCGGCGCGTACGGTCCAATTGTTCGTAACGGCATATTCCACACCGCCGCCGACGACCCAGCCCGACAGGGTCTTGTTGGCTGAGAGCGGGTTGAAGCCAAATCCAGTGAAGTCGGTGCGATAGTTGACGTCGGCCCACGCACCGCCACCTGTGAAGTATATCAGCCAGCGATCCGCCGCGTAGCCGAGCCTGCCGCGGATGCTTGCCATCCAGTCGATGTTACGGTCAGCTAGGTGGTTGAAGCCAGCGCCAACCGGCCCGCCGCCGGCGAAGAAGACGGGTGAAACGTTAGCATTGCGGATTCCCGTTCCGGAAATATCGCCCTCAATGCCCAGCACCCAGTTGGGAGCGAACTGCCAATTGTAGCCGATCTGGCCGCCGCCGACGACGCCATTGCCGTTGTTGCCGATCGACGCTACGGCAAAACCCGGGAAATTTGCCTGGGTCACGGTTGCTGTGGAGTCACTCCAGCCGCCGCCGACATGGATGCCTCCGTAGAAGCCGGTCCAGCTCCAGACAGGAGCAATGATTGGAGGCGGGGCTTTGTACCGCGGAGCCATGTCCGCGGCAGATGCGCTGCTGATTGTGATGGCCAAGAAGGCTACTGTTGAAAGTAATTTCCGCATGATGCACTCCCCAAAAATAACAGAGTTTGGCAGTCGAGCCGGAAACGCCCTTAAGCGAATACCAACATAAAAATCAGCCGATGGCTGTCACCGGGAAGTCACGCCGGAATACTAATTAAATTGAGGTATGTCAGTATACTTGACATTAATGCGGCGCGGTCTGGCCCTACGTTCTCGATATTCGTCTCGAGAAGGTTTTACAGATGCTGACTGATCCAGACGCGCGCGGCCACTCCATCAGCGCCATCGCGCTGAAGTGCGGGTTCAACGATATTTCCTATTTCAATCGGGTGTTCCGCAAGCGGTACGGCTGCACGCCGTCCGATCTGCGTTACGGACGGCGTGAACCCGATGCGGCGCTCACTGCGACCGGCTGAGCTGCTCTTCGGTCACGATCCGCTCGATGTTCTCGGTCTTGCTTCGGATGCGGTACCGCAGGCGTCCATCCGCCTCGATCGGCATGCAGCCCACGATCGTGTAGACGTCCGACCGGACTTTCTCGGCGCGGCCCTGGGGGCCCTGACCCTGATGATGAACATCGTCATTGATCGAAAAGCTGTGTGACATGGAATCTCCCGGATTGAGCGGGTTGTAGCAGCCGGACAGGGTAAAGCAACGATTTCGGACGTGCCGGCGGCCCAAAAACAGTGTTAACGCTTTGATCCGGCTGGCTTTGCCTTGTCGCCGCCATACCGGTACTGTATCCGCCACCGTCACATCGGGGGAACCGTGCCAACCGCGCGGCTGACGACGGTCTCACACGTTTCCAACACGCCGGACGGGGCAATTAAGTGTCTGAAATATTTCATGAAATAGACGAGGACTTGCGCCGGGAGCAGTTCAAGAAGCTCTGGGAGAAGTATTCGATCTTCGTCATCGCGACCGCGATTCTCATTGTCGCCGCTGTCGGCGGCTGGCGCGGCTACCAGTATCTTGAAGCCAAGAAGGCTGCCGAGGCCGGATCGGCCTTCGAGGCCGCCATCTTGCTGTCCGAGCAGGGCAAGAAGAGCGAGGCCGAGGCCGCTTTTGGAAAGATCGCGGCAGACGGCTCCAGAGGTTATCGCGGGCTGGCGCGCTTGCGCGCCGCTGCGGACGCCGCTGCCGCCGATCCGAAGGCTGCGGCCAAGCTATACGACGGCATTGCTGCCGATCCGAGCGTCGCGGTTACTGAACAGGATCTCGCGCGCATCCGCGCTGCAGCCCTCGTGATGGAAACAGAGCCCTATGCGGACATGCTCAAGCGCCTTGAGCCTGCAGCGGGCGAGGGCCGGACCTTCCGGCACACTGCGCGCGAGCTGCTCGCATTGTCGGCGTGGCGCACGAATGACGCTACCGCTGCACGCCAGTGGCTCGACATGATTGGCAACGATGCCCGCACGCCGGCGAGCTTGCGCAGCCGCGCCGAGGCACTGCAGGCCCTGCTGCCGCCGGCCGCGAAAAGCTGAGGCGAGATATCGATGCGCCGCTCGCAACGTCTGATTGCCGCTACCGTCCTTGCCGCGATGTCTGTCGCGCTTGCCGGCTGTTCCAGCGGCAGTTTCGATCCGACCGATATGATGGACTGGTTCGATACCAAGAAGAAGTTGCCCGGCGAGCGCAGGCCGGTATTCCCCGAGGGCGTTCCGGGCGTCGAGCAGGGCGTGCCGAGGGATATGTACAAGGGCACGCGTCAGGATCTGGCGCCGGCGCCTGCGGCCGAAGCTCCGGCACCTGCGCCGGAACAGCGAAAGCCGGCTGGACGCTCCGCAGCCCGGGAGGCCGAGCCATTCCCGACGCCCGTCGACGATGCCAGCGCGCCTGCGCCGAAGATGAAAAAGCCGAAGCGAACGCGCATCACCGCGCCGGAGCCTGACGCAGAACCAGCCCCAGCGCCGCAGCGGCAACAGCAGCAGGCAGCACCGCCGCAGCAGGCAGCACCGCAGCAACAGCCATCTTCCTTCCCGGCGCCGTTGCCGAGCGGAGGCTTCGCGCGCTGATCGATTTAAGCCCTCAACACGGTCCGGTGGGCCGCGCATTTTAGATCCCCTTTATTGACATGAGGTCCGTAAAGGGCGAACGGATCACTCATGTCCTTCACCATTGCCATCATCGGCCGGCCCAATGTCGGCAAGTCGACCCTGTTCAACCGGCTGGTTGGGCAAAAGCTCGCGCTTGTCGATGACCAGCCGGGCGTGACGCGCGACCGCCGCGAGGGCGACGGGCGGCTCGGCGATCTTGAATTCACGCTGATCGATACCGCCGGTCTCGATGAAGGCCCCAAAGGCTCGCTGACCGCGCGGATGCAGGAGCAAACCGAGGCGGCCATCGCCGCCGCGGACGCATTGATGTTCGTCATCGACGCGCGCGCGGGACTGACCCCCAACGACCGCGCCTTCGCCGATTTCGCGCGCCGCGCCAACAAGCCGGTGGTGCTTGTCGCCAACAAGAGCGAGGGCAAGGCGGGTGAGGCGGGCGCGATGGAAGCCTACGCGCTCGGTCTCGGCGACCCGATTCCGATTTCTGCCGAACACGGCGAAGGGCTGAGCGATCTCTACGACGCGCTGCGTGTGCTGATGCCGGAGCCGGTCGACGAGGATGACGAAGTGAACGATCCGGAGTCGTTCGAGAACGTGGACGGCGAAGACGAAAGTCTGTCAACGCGCCCGATCCGTGTCGCGGTGCTCGGCCGCCCCAACGCCGGCAAGTCGACGCTGATCAACCGTCTGCTCGGTGAAGAGCGGCTGCTGACCAGCCCCGAAGCCGGAACGACGCGCGATTCCATCGCCGTCGATGTGACGTGGAAGGGCCGCGAGTTTCGCGTGTTCGACACCGCAGGTCTGCGGCGGCGCTCGCGGATCGAGGACAAACTGGAAAAGCTGTCGGTGTCCGATGCGCTACGCGCGGTGCGGTTCGCGGAAGTCGTCATTCTGATGATGGACTCGCAGAGCAAGTTCGAGGAGCAGGATCTGCGGCTCGCCGATCTGATCGAGCGCGAAGGCCGCGCCCTCGTGATCGCGGTCAACAAGTGGGATCTTATGGATCGTGCGCCGAGCCAGATCGCAAGGCTGCGCGAAGATGCCGATCACCTGCTGCCGCAGGTGAAGGGCATGCCGGTCGTCGCCGTCTCCGGCATGATGGGCGAGGGTATCGACCGGCTGATGAGCGCCATCGAGGATGCCTATGGCGTCTGGAACCGGCGCACCTCGACAGCGTCGCTCAATCGCTGGTTCGAACAGGCAGTGCAGAACAATCCGCCGCCAGCCGTGTCCGGCCGCCGCCTCAAGCTCAACTACATCACCCAGACCAAGGCGCGGCCGCCCAGCTTTGTGGTGTTCTGCTCGCGCGCTGACGCCGTTCCGGAGTCCTACCTGCGTTATCTCGTCAACAGCCTGCGCAGCACGTTCGATCTGCCGGGGACGCCGATGCGCATTACGCTGCGCGAGAAGGACAATCCGTTCGCTCACAAAGCGAAGCGGAAGTCCTGAGCGCACAGGCGCTGGAACAATTTGTAACTTAATGGATTGATTCAGGTTCGCCCGTCGGGACCCGCGTTTGCCGGCCCCTGCTTTGTGAAGCGGAGGGTGCCATGTCTGTACTTAAGCCTTCGATACTCAAATCGGGAGTGCGCGCGCTCGTTGCGCTCCTGTTTGCCGTCCTGTTGTCGATCGCTGCCTATGATGCCGCGTCGGCAAGGCCGGGCGGAGGGCACGGTGGTGGTGGCGGGTTTCGGGGCGGGGGTGGTGGCTTTCACGGCGGTGGCGGTTTTCGTGGCGGCGGATTCCACGGCGGAGGCTTCCGCGGTGGTGGCGCCGCTTTTCATGGCGGTGGACACCAGATGGGTGGAGGGCGCGCCTTCTATGCCAGGCCGCACGTTTCCCATTCATTTGCCAGGCCGAGTTTCAGGGGAGGACGCTCCTACGCCGTCCACAATCGGCACTTCCAGCGTAGCGCACGATTCAGTTCGTCCCGCGTCGTCGCCTCACGCAATCTGATGAGGACATCCAGTACAAGAGCTTTGAACGCCACGCGGAACGCCAATGCGGTGCGGCACGCGTTCCACGCCCGCCCGGTCGACAGGGCATTGCGCAATACCAACGCGCTGCGCAATCCCGCAACCCGGGCGCTGGTGACGTCCCGGCTGGCGACGGCAGGGTGGCATGGACACCATGGCTGGTGGCGACACCGCCATGGCGGGTTCGGATGGGTCGGCCCGGTGTTCTGGCCATTCGCCTTCTACGACATCTACGGCTATTCGCTGTGGGGCTATGATTACGACGCCGCGTTCTGGGATTACGGCTATCCGGATATCTATGCAGGCATTTTCGCGCCGTACGGTTACGACGATCTCGCGGGGTACGCGAGTTACCTGCCGGGCTATGCCGGCGGAAGCAGGAGCGGCCGGGAGTCGTTTGCATCGGCTGACCCCAGGGACCGGACGAGCCTGACGCAGATGTGCGGCGAGGACAGCCGCGACATCGCCGGATTACCGATCGATGCGATTCAGAAAGCGCTGCAACCGGATGATGCGCAGCGCGCTGCGCTCGACGATCTCGCCAATGCATCGCTGAAGGCGGCACAAAATATCAAGGCCGCATGCCCGGCTGACATCGGACTGACCGCACCGCGCCGGCTTGCGGTCATGCAACAGCGTATCGAGGCGATGATCGCAGCTGTGCAAGTCATGCAACCGCCGCTGGCGAAGTTCTATGGGCTTCTCAGCGATGAACAGAAGGCGCGCTTTACCGCGCTCGCCGAGCGGCAGCGTCCGGCGCGTCTCGAAAGGACCGTCAGTTCGGCTACAGGATGCGGCGTTGCCCAGCCGGGGCTGACGGAATGGCCGAGCGCGGCGATCGAGCAAAGAGTCAGGCCGACTGATGAGCAGCGCAAAGGTCTCGATGCTCTTCAGAATGCCGCTGCCAAGGCTGCTGATACGCTGAAGGCATCATGTCAGCCGGAGAACGCGCTTACGCCGCCCGCGCGGTTCGAAGCTGTTGGCAAACGGCTGGACACCATCCTGCAAGCGGTGAAAACCGTGCGCGCGGCCATGGACAATTTCTACGGCTCGCTGAACGATGAGCAGAAGGCTAACTTCGACGCTATCGGGCCGAAGCGGCTAAGCGCCGTGGACGAGAGCGCCATCGCTCGCAACGACGCGGACACCCCGCGCCGTGCGCGCGGCCGCCATCATCACGGCAACGTCGAATACATGATCCGAAGGATGATGTCGTTCGCGCGTTGAACCGCACGGCACGACCGTTCTGGGCATGGAAAGATTGGTGCAAAGCCAAATTCGGATTGAGCCGGGTTTGATCCGTCGAGGTCGATAGGCGTGGCGAGCAATGCTCGCTTCTCAACCGCAGGGCCTGATGCCGACTACACCACCGGCGTGCGGAAGCTCTTCAGCGTCTTGCTCGGATAGTCGAAGAACTTCCCGGTCTCGGTCCATAACGGCGCACACATCGGCACGATGAATTCCGCAGCCTGCTCGGGCGTGTCGAGGATCATCGGGTCTTCGCCGGGCATGACTGTCGCGCGCATGCGGGTGCGGATCGGTCCGGGGCTGAACAGATTGACGCGGATCGGCGTGGTCGCGGTTTCGTTCGCCCAGACCCGCACCAGGGCATCAAGCGCCGCCTTCGACGCCGCGTAGGGGCCCATATAGGCGGTTGCCTTGCTGGCAATGCCGGAGGTGATGAACACCGCGCGTCCGGCGTCGGATTTCTGCAGCAGCGGTTCCATGCAGCGGATCAGCTGGAAGTTCGCGGTGGTGTTGACCGCGAACATGTTGTCCCAGAATTTCGGATCGGTGTGGCCGAGCGGCGACGAGGTGCCCGCGACGCCGGCATTGCCGATCAGGATATCGAGCTTGCCGTGGCGTTCGTTCAATGCGGCGCCGAGGCGCGCAATGCCATCAAGATCGGTCATGTCCAGTGGCACCAGCGTCGCGCTGCCGCCATCGGCGCGAATGGCGTCGTCGAGTTCTTCGAGCCCTCCCTGCGTCCGCGCAACGGCAATGACATGTGCGCCGGCGCGCGCCAGCGCGCGCCCCGTGGCGTAGCCGATGCCGCGCGATGCGCCGGTGACAAGAGCGATGCGGGAAGCGAGAGGTTTGATCATAGGGAAAGCCCGATTTTTCCCTTACCCCGCTTGCGGGGAGAGGGTGGCGAGCCGTGTCGGCGGCGCGCCGGGTGAGGGGCCTGCTATTGCATAATGCTGCGCATGAATAAACCCATGCCGGGCTTGCCCCTCACCCGGATCGCAATGGCGATCCGACCTCTCCCCGCAGGCGGGGAGAGGTGGAGGAGGAAGGTCTCCCCGATCTGTGCTAGATGTCCGGCATGACCCCGAACTCTCCACCCGCCGGGCGCCAATGGCGGGCCATGTCGGTTGCCGATCTGCCCGCGGTCAGTGCGCTGGCCGCGTGTATTCATCCCTCGTTTCCGGAAGACGAGGCTGTGTTCGCCGAGCGGCTGCGGCTCTATCCCCCGGGTTGCCGGGTGCTGGAGGGCAAGCAAGGCCTGGTTGCCTATATCGTCAGCCATCCGTGGCGGCATCTGGAGCCGCCGCCGCTGAACGCGCTGCTCAGGGCACTGCCGCAGCAGTCGTCGACATTCTACATCCACGATCTCGCGCTGGCGCCGGAGGCCAGGGGAACGGGCGCGGCAGCGCTCGTGATCGACGCACTGGCGGATCTCGCCCGCAAGACCGGACTGCCGATGATGTCGCTGATCGCGGTCAACGGTTCGGCGGGGTTCTGGCAACGCCAGGGATTTGAGGCAGTGCATGATCCGCTGCTGGACTCCAAGCTGCGCAGCTATAGCGACGATGCTCGCTATATGTCGCGGCCGCTTGAGGCGTCGGGCTGGCACCCGTCGTCGAAACAAATCAGCGCATTGTACGAGCGTCATGCCAACGTGTTCGACCGGGATCGCGGCACGCGGCTGGTCGAACGTACGTGGTTCGAGCGGTTCAGGCGGGTGATGCCGGAGGGCGCTGATGTACTCGATCTCGGATGCGGATCAGGCGAGCCGGTCGCTCGCTATCTGATTGAGGCCGGACATCGCCTCACCGGCGTCGATTCATCGCCGACGCTGATCGGGCTGTGCCGCTCGCGCTTCCCGGATGAGACATGGATCGCCGGTGACATGCGCAAGGTTTCTCTCTCTCGCCATTTCGGCGGCATTGTCGCATGGAACAGCTTCTTCCACCTGACGCCGGACGATCAGCGCCGGATGTTCGGGATATTTCGCGACCACGCCGGGGCCGGCGCTGCGCTGATGTTCACCAGCGGACCCGGAGCGGGCGAGGCAATCGGCGCGTATCAGGGTGAGGAACTATATCACGCCAGCCTCGATACGGCGGAATACGAAACGCTGCTCACAGCGCACGGCTTTTCAGCCGTGCAGCATGTAGTGGAGGATCGGGATTGTGGAGGCCTGACGGTCTGGCTGGCGCGGATGCGGCCCGGCTAAGCCGGTGCATCCGCCAAAGGCCTCGTACCTAGCTCGCTTCCGCCAGCAGCGAGAGCTGGTGCGGCGGTTGCTCCACCTGGGTCTGGTCGGTGAGGTGGGTCGGATAAGCGCCGGTGAAGCAATGGTCCGAGAACTTCGGATTGGAGGCATCGCGCCCCGGTTCGCCCATGGCGCGGTACATGCCATCGACCGACAGGAACGCCAGCGAATCCGCGCCGATGATGTCGCGCATCTGTTCCAGCGTATGGGTCGCGGCCAGGAGGCCGCCGCGGTCGGGCAGGTCGATGCCGTAATAGTCCGGATGCAGGATCGGTGGCGAGGCGAGGCGGAAATGCACTTCGCGCGCGCCGGCGTCGCGCATCATGCGCACGATCTTCTTCGAGGTGGTGCCGCGCACCAGAGAGTCATCAATCAGGATGATGCGCTTGCCTTCGATGGCCGCGCGGTTGGGTGCGTGCTTCATACGCACGCCAAGCTCGCGCACGCTCTGCGTTGGCTGGATGAAGGTGCGGCCGACATAATGGTTGCGGATGATGCCGAGTTCGAACGGCACGCCCGAATGCTGGCTGTAGCCGATGGCGGCAGGTACTCCGGAATCCGGCACCGGCACCACGACATCGACATCGACATGGCTCTCGCGCGCGAGCTGCGCGCCGAATGCCTTGCGGACTTCGTAGACCGAGCGGCCGCCTACGATGGAATCGGGCCGGGAGAAATAGATATATTCGAAGATGCAGGGGCGGGGCGGCATCGGCGGGAACGGTTTATGGATTTCCTGGCCGTGCTCGTCGAACACGATCACTTCGCCGGGCTCGATGTCGCGGACATATTTCGCGCCGATGATGTCGAGCGCGCAGGTTTCCGATGCGAGGATCGGGCAGCCGTCGAGTTCGCCGAGCACCAGCGGCCGAATGCCGAGCGGATCGCGTGCGCCGATCAGCTTCTTGTTGGTCAGCGACACCAGCGCATAGGCGCCTTCGATCGCGCGCAGCGCCTCGATATAGCGGTCGATGAACCGGCCGCGCTTCGACTGCGCGACAAGATGCAGGATTACTTCGGTATCGGAGGTAGACTGCATGATGGCGCCATGACGGACCAGTTCGTGGCGCAGCGTCAGGCCGTTGGTGAGATTGCCGTTGTGGCCGACGGCAAAGCCGCCTGCGTTCAGTTCTGCGAACAGCGGCTGCACGTTGCGCAGGATGGTCCCGCCGGTGGTGGAATAGCGGGTATGGCCAACCGCCATGTTGCCGGGCAGACGGGCGATGACTTCGGCGCGGGAGAAGGTGTCGCCGACGAGGCCGAGGCGGCGTTCGGAATGGAAGCGGCCGTTGTCGTAGGTGACGATGCCGGCAGCTTCCTGGCCGCGATGCTGGAGGGCGTGAAGGCCCAGTGCTGTGATGGCTGCGGCTTCGGGGTGTCCGAAGATGCCGAACACGCCGCACTCCTCGCGAAGCGTGTCGCCGTTCAGATCCTTGTCCAGATCATGGTCGAGATCGTAGTCGGATTTGGAGGGGGGAGTGGGAGACCGATCGCCAGAAGGGGTTTTCATATGATTCACCGCACCCTTGTGAAGCAGGACTAGCGTCCTGCGGCTTTGCCTTCGATCAATTGCTTCAGCCCGTCACGAGCTGATCTTCCATACCCGCCGTCGTTTCCCACCGTTGCCGTTGTGCGCGGTTCGGGAGCAGCATCGGTCTGCTCCTCGTCGCCCTTTTTCTTGAATCTCTTCAAGATGGTGTTCTCGGGATCATCCGGCAAGAGCGACATCAGCCAATCGCCGGTTCCCTGCAACATCACCCGCGACTTTGCACTACGGACCCAATCGGGCTGTTGTTTGTCCGGCACCAGCCAGGCGAAGAACAAAAACGCCACCACCATGATCAAGAGTCCTCGAGCGAGGCCGAACAGGAAACCAAGGGTGCGGTCGAGCGCGCCGATCCGCGAATCCAGGATCATGTCCGAGATACGCACGGTGATGATCGAGACCACGATCAGCGTCAGGATGAATACGCCGGCCACGACGGCGACCGCGGCGACGGTCTCGTTGTTGAAGTAGGTTTTCGCGGTCGGCAGCAGCTTCTGGTAGGCGTAGAGCGTGGTCAGGGCGGCTGCGCCCCACGCGGCGATCGACAGGATTTCGCGCATGAAGCCGCGGATCATCGCCAGAAGGCCCGACAACAACATCACGGCAAGAACGATAATGTCGAGAAGCGTTATCGGCATCGGATGGTCAGGTCCGCTTTCAGTTTCAGAACCGCGAATCGGGTTGCTCAGTCCCCGGATAGCTGACGGCCATATCGCACGTCCCGCAAGGGCCGGGAACCCGCAAAAGGCCTGACATCAACGGCAAAACTGCATCGCTGCTATTGATCGCCCGTTGCGGTTAACGGTCCGTAGCGGGCGCGGCTTGCAGCTCTTGCGACGTCGCCGATTGTATAGCGTCAGGTCACATGAGCGTCACGTCGGGTTTGCCCCTCGTCGGGCTTGAATCTGCCCTCTACGGTCGATTTTCCCGAAGCTGTGGCTTTACGGCCCCGCGCGGCAATGTCCGCGACCAGCGATGTCAGCGATCCGACCGTGTTGAGAGCCAGTCCGGCGTCGCCGACAGCATCGCCGCGAGCAGTTTCCGGTAATACGGCGCGGCCGAAACCGAGTTTGGCCGCCTCCTTGAGCCGGGCGGACGTTTGCGCCACCGGGCGAACCGCGCCGGACAGCGAGATTTCGCCGAAATAGACCGCATCCACCGGCAGCGGCGCATTGGCCAGCGACGACACCAGCGCGGCGGCGGCGGCCATATCGGCGGCCGGTTCGTTGATGCGCAGGCCGCCGGCGACGTTGAAATAGACGTCGTAGCCGGAGAGTTTGACACCGCAGTGCGCCTCCAGCACCGCCAGCACCATCGACAGGCGGCTGGACTCCCAGCCCACCACGGCGCGGCGCGGCGTGCCGAGCGTGGTTGGCACCACCAGCGCCTGCAACTCAACAAGAACCGGACGCGTGCCCTCGAGACCGGCGAACACGGCGGTGCCCGGGCTGCCGAGATCGCGCTCGGAGAGGAACAGTTCCGACGGATTGGAGACTTCGCGCAGGCCAAGGCCCGTCATCTCGAACACGCCGATTTCATCGGTCGGGCCGAAGCGGTTCTTCACCGCGCGCAGGATTCTGAACTGTTGCGAGCCTTCACCCTCGAAACTCATCACCGCGTCGACCATGTGCTCGACCACGCGCGGGCCGGCGATCTGCCCGTCCTTGGTGACGTGGCCGACGAGGATGAGCGCCGCGCCGGATTTCTTCGCGAAGCGGATCAGCGCTTGTGCGGACGCACGGACCTGCGTCACGGTGCCGGGGGCGGATTCGACCGTGTCGGTCCACATGGTCTGGATAGAGTCGATTATCACCAGCCGCGGTGGTGCTCCTTCCGACAGGGTCGCGATGATGTCTTCGACCGAGGTCTGCGCGGCCAATTGCACGGCGGCATCGGCGAGGCCGAGACGCGCGGCACGGAGCCGGACCTGCGCCACGGCTTCCTCGCCCGAGATGTAGACCACGCGATGTCCGGCCCGCGCCATCAGGCTGGTGGCCTGGGTGAGCAGTGTCGATTTTCCGATGCCGGGATCGCCGCCCACCAGCAGCACCGAACCGCGGACAAAGCCGCCGCCGGTCACGCGATCGAGTTCGGTCATTCCCGACGACAGGCGAGGCGCCTCGGGGCTCGAACCGGTCAGGCTTTCCAGTGCAAACGGGCGTCCCTTGCGCTTGGGGCGCAAATTCGCGGGCATGGACGTTGCGCCGGTGGTGTCTTCTTCCGACAGCGTGTTCCACTCGCTGCAGGACTCGCACTTGCCCTGCCACTTGTTATAGGCGGCACCGCAATTCTGGCAGACGAAGGAGAGGGCGTTTTTCGCCATGTATGGGGTGCCGGGGCCGGGAGGAGCGGGAATCGCCTGTTCTTCTTTTGTTCACGAAGGGCGAGCGAAAGTCAACCCCCATCAGCGTTGCCCCGATAGCCGGTTACCTTCCGATCGGCCTATCCTCTCGGGCGCCAGCCGGAGGAGACAACACTTCTCCCTCTACGCCGGGAAAACAAACAACGACCGTGCATGACCGGCCACCGGCATGACGCGGTAAAGGGAGTGACGCCATGAAATGGATTGCCGCCCTTGCCGGCCTTGCTCTCGCGAGCGCGGTTCATGCCGCGGACGCGCCGAAGTTTCAGGTCGACGCGCGGTGGCCGAAGCCGCTGCCGAACAACTGGATCATGGGGCAGGCGGCGGGCGTCGCTGTCGATGCGCAGGATCATGTCTGGGTGGTGCAGCGGCCGCGCACGCTGACCGATGACGAGAAGGCTGCGAGTTTCAATCCGCCGCGCACCAAGTGCTGTGTGCCCGCGCCGCCGGTGATGGTGTTCGACTCCGAAGGCAATCTCCTCAAGGCGTGGGGCGGCAAGGGCGAGGGTTATGACTGGCCTTCGAACGAGCACGGCATCTACATTGATGCGAAAGGCTTCGTCTGGCTTGCAGGCAACGGCGAGAACGACGGACAGATCCTGAAATTCACCCGCGAGGGCAAGTTCGTGATGCAGATCGGCAAGCCCGGTTCACAGACCGACAGCAAGGACACCACACGCCTCGGACGCCCGGCCAACATGACGGTCGACATCGCGGCGAACGAAGTCTATGTCGCGGACGGCTACTATAACCACCGCATCATCGTGTTCGACAGCGAGACCGGCGCGTTCAAGCGGATGTGGGGCGCCTACGGCAAGCCGCCCACGGACGAGAGGATGGGCGCCTACAATCCCGACGCGCCGCCGTCGCAGCAATTCGCCAACCCGGTACATTGCGTGCGCATCGCGAAGGACGGGCTGGTCTATGTGTGCGACCGCCAGAACGACCGCATTCAGGTGTTCAGGAAGGATGGCAGCTTCGTGAAGGAAATGTTCATCGAGAAGACCACGCTGGCGAACGGCTCTGTGTGGGATCTCGAAATCTGGAACGATCCCAAGCAGACTTTTCTGATCAATGCCGA
>Ga0233439_10001290_pt1 | contig 32539 bp, 30 predicted proteins | sample SI_123_September_6_FD_182713 | JGI IMG/M metagenome (GOLD analysis project Ga0233439, IMG submission 182713) | Seawater microbial communities from Saanich Inlet, British Columbia, Canada - SI_123_September2016_100_MG | ecosystem: Environmental > Aquatic > Marine > Inlet | place: Canada: British... | reverse complement strand
CCAGCCTCATAGCCGGCCAACAATTCCTGCACGGTACCGAAACCACCCACCACTTTATCGTGATAGCCATAGCGCCAGGATCGCACGCACATCCAGCCCAGGTCGCTGCTGGGATTGCCTAAATGGGCGGACTCCCAATCCAACACTCCTGCCAGGCCCTCTGCATCAACAATGATATTGCCGTTGCGATAGTCTCCATGACATAGGGCATAGCGCTCACCGGCCAGTTCCAACCGTTCCTCCAACCAACGGAAACCATATTCGAAACCGGCGTGGGGTTGATGGAATGAATCCATGATGGTGCGGTAATGCAGCAACTCTTCCGCCGCCGGTAGGCCGCGCATTGGGGGAAGTTGGTCAAGCGGGATGCCGTGAAAACGGGCTGCCGCATGACCTACGGCGAACGCCAACTTGGGCCGGGCCGCCGCATAGGCGTCTTCCCGCAAGATACGCCGCCCCAATGTTTCGCCTTCCAGACGATGCGAGAAGAAACCTTCCGTTGTGCGCCCATCCTTGTTCAACATAAACGGAATAACAGGGGCCGGGGTACCGGCTTCGCGGGCCAATTGCAACAACCGTCCTTCGACCAGACGGCCCACGGCCAGGCGGCCCTCAGGCACGCCTTCGAATTTCTTGTCCACCTGGCGTGCCATCGGATCACGCTTTAGGATCAGCAGCTGCCGGGAACCATCAGGCTTCACCGCGTCAAACGACCAAGTCTCCCGGCTGGCACCGGCGGACAGACGGACCAGGCCCTCAATCTCTGTACCGGGGCCATACTCGTCTGCCAATCGGTCCCTTAGTACGGCGGCCAATTGCGCCGCAGGGCTTAAGCCAGGGTCCTGTACCGCTTCCATGTCTCAATCCACCAACTGCAACAAATCATACTCGCCTTCCACCGCACGCCGCCCGATGGAGACTTTTTCCACCGAACGTTCCCGGCCTTCCAAATGGGCGAATGCCAAGGTCATACAGATAACGCCCCAGCGCATGCAGCCAAAAACTTCCCAAAAGCGCAAGGTCTCCAACGAGACCCGACCGCCGCCGCCCGCTTCATAGCCGTCAAGAAGGTCTTCCACGGCACCGAAGCCACCCACCGGGTTGTCGTAATAGCCATAGCGCCAGGCGCGAATACAGATCCAGCCCAAATCCGATATAGGGTTGCCCAGATGTCCCAATTCCCAATCCAGGACGCCCGCCAGACCCGCATGGTCCACCAACAAGTTGCCGTTGCGATAGTCGCCATGACACAGGGTCAGGCGGTCCCCGGCCAGCTCCAACCGTTCCCGCAGCCACCGGAAGGCGTATTCAAAGCCGGCATGCGGTTGCCCGAATGCATCAATGACGCCCTGATTATAATCCAGGGCCGCTGCAACGGGCAGATTTCGAAGGGGCGGCAGCTTGTCCAGGGGAATGGCGTGAAAGCGCGCTGCGGCCTCGCCACATTGAAAGGCCAATTTAGCGCGGGCCTGGGTAAATTCATCCTCGCGCACGATCCGCCGACCCAAGGCCTCACCCTCCAGACGCTGGCTAACAAAGCCGGCGGAAGTACGATCATCGGCATCGAGAAAAAATGGCACCTCAGGTGCCGGCACGCCCGCCTCACGAGCCAATTGCATCAAGCGTCCCTCGGTCCATCGATCAATGCCCAGGTTGACGTCGGCGTCGCCTGGGTCGATTTCGTCGAGAGGATCACGTTTCAGGATCAGAGGTAGCCGGCGACCATCGGGCAACAGGGCATCAAAGGACCAGGTTTCCCGACTGGCCCCGCCTGAGAGGCGGACCAGACCATCAATCCCGGTGCCGGGGCCATAAACCTGCCCCACGCGCGCGTTCAGAACGGCGGTTAGGGTCCGGCTCTGAACTTCGGCTCTGTTCTCTGCAATATCCGCCGTCATCGTTTGGGTTATGCCCGTCAGATAAAATTTTCAGGTGCGGATAAGATAGATGGATAAAGGACCAGATGGCAACGACAACGGCGACAACCCTGGATGACCCTGGACGACCTGGGTCAGGCGCTTTACGATCTGGTCCTGGCCGTGGCCCAAGGCACCGAAACCTGTTCGGAGGCCCTGGGCCACCAGGAATTTTGCATACAGGTACAAGCGGTTCGGACCTATCAGCCTCGAATGCCTGCCTATCTTTACAAATTCACCTAACTTCTATCCCAGATCCGCCAGAACTTCGTCCGGATGATCTGCCGGGACCACTTTGTCATAGACTTTGACAATGTGGCCGTCGGGGCCGATCAGAAAACTAAAGCGGGCTGGATACGGTTTGTCTTCCTGGATCACGCCATAGGCGGCACCGGCGACCTGATCGGGATCAGATAGCAGATCATAGGGGAAGTTGAACTTCTCCTGAAAGGCGCGGTTTTCTTCCGATGTATCGAAAGAGGCACCCAGGATAACGGCATTCTTGGCTGTAAAGTCTTGGATTCTATCACGGAACCCTTTTCCTTCGATGGTTCAGCCAGGTGTGTCAGCTTTCGGATACCACCACAGAACCACATAATGGCCCTTGTGTTGTTCCAGGGTCGTGGCAGCCCCTTGTTGGTTGCGCATGGAAAAGGCAGGTGCCAAATCCCCCACATTCGGTAATGCCATGAAGTATTCTCCTTCTTCAGTTTTTGGCGTTTCTAGATGTCGAACGTAAAATCGATGCCATTGCTGCGGCCAGATTTGCGACCGGATTTGCCGCCCTCTGTCCGGGCAGAGCCAGCGGCCGGGGCCGCTCGGGCGGGAGCGACAGGCCGCGTCGACGCCCTGGGCTGTGGCGCGCGCCCGGACAATTCATCCAGGCTGCGCCAGTTCTTATCCAACAACGCATCGAATGCCGTGGATAGATCTGAGCCTTTATTGTTTGCCATGATTAAACCCCTAACCTCAGTTCTATCCTTGGGCTTTCCGGCCCTGGTTCCACCAGGTTTCAAAGTCATTGCGGGCGGCATCGGAAAAGCCGGAATTGGCGAGGCTGCGCAGATAATCCAGAACCGCCGCGCCGTTGATGACATCGCCATATTTGGCATCGATATCAAACAGGTTGGCCTCGTGCGGGCCCTGGGCCCGGTCGCCGACCGCGTCACTGACAACAATGGTGTGATAGGCATATTGCAGGCTGTCCACGGCGGAGGCACGGACACAACCCGATGTGGTCGCCCCCGTAATGACCAAGGTATCCACACCTTGGGAACGAAGATAGCTATCCAGGTCCGTGCCAAAGAACGAAGAGGCATAATTCTTTGAAATGATCTTTTCCCCCGGCAACGGCTTGATGGTGGCATCAACCACACAATTCGGGGAGCCTTTGCGCAGGATACCCAACGAAGGGACCTTTTTCACGAAAACGCCGCCATCGGACAGGTCTTCCTTGTATTCCACCGTGGTATAAACAATGGGCAGGCCGGACTTTCGGAACGCTGTCTGCAACTGCGCCGTCACGGCCAGTTCAGCCGAAAAATCACCCCCCAGGGGCGATGTGGGGTCGGTAAAGCCAACAATGAAGTCGACCACCAAAAGGGCAGGTTTTGTGCCGAAGCCCGACGATACGCCAAAGCCTTTGCTTTCGTAATCCGCCCGCGTTTCCCGTTCCCATTCGGCCATCGTGCCTCTCCCCGTGTCATAGTTATTCAGGCTGATTGTATCAGTAATTCCCGCAGCGGCTACCCCCAACAGAGACGCCGCTCAATGGTGGATTAATAGCGGGTGGCAACAAAACAATCTTGTTCCCAAAAATCGCTCAATTTCAACGCCCAAAAAGGTTTTTTTCTTTACTTACCGATAAAATCCGTTAGGATTAATATGACGTTACAATTATGCGAACAGTTACGCGTATGGAGAGGCCGATGGTGTTGCAAAAATTTTCGCTGGTCGTTGGCTTGACGGTCGCATTAGGCATGGCATGCAATGCAGCCGGTGCCGTAACCGTCCCCAACGATATTGAACTGGATTTCAGGAAGTCCGAATGGGGACCTAGCGGTGGCACGTCCCGTAGCAATGCAAATCAGGGAGACTTTGGCACTGTCACAGTTACCGCCAACCCAACAGGCTCTCAACTGTATTGGGATAGTACCGATGGCTTTGGCGTACAGGGTGGCGAGAACGACGAAATTGATCGGGAGGAATACCTAACCGTTGAATTCGAGAATGCCATCGCCTTGGACGGCTTCTGGTTCACCGATCTTTTCAACGGCGAGAACGACGGTCCGGGCAACGGCGTAAACGAAAAGGCCCGTGTCACGCTGTTTCACGACAATACCGCCTATGCCGGGGTGTTGGAGTTTGAGGGTGTAGATTTGCTAAATGGCACCTTGAATGGCGAACTGTTTGGCGACATTGGCATTCACAAGCACAAGCTTGTCGATAAAATCGTCTTCAGTTCCACAGGACTTGCCGGCGACGAATTTTCCGTGGCGGGCATAGAAGGTTACCCGGTACCGCTGCCTGGCGCTTTCGGCTTTCTGCTTGCCGGATTGGGCGGCCTTGGCGTCATGGCGCGGCAGCGGCGGCGGAACAGCGCTGCCACTTAAAAGAAAATCGGAAATACCAAAGATCCCACCAATCCCACCGATCAATGCCGAAATCGCCGCCCTTCGGGGCGGCTTTTTTGTGCGCATAGGGGTGAAGGGTCGCGAATGAAGGGTTATAGTCGAAGGATGAAAACACTTGTCATTGGCGGCGGTATTATCGGGGCATCAGTTGCCTACCATCTGGCAGCGCGCGGCACAGAAGTCACTATACTGACGGGAGGACATCCCGGTGGTGTGGCAACGGCAGCATCCTTCGCGTGGATCAACGCGGCCCCCGGCAACGCCCGGCCCTATTACGAATTGCGCCTGCAGGGGATATTGGAATGGCATCGCCTGCAGCACGAAATTGGCACCAAACTGGCGATCAACTGGAACGGCTCGTTAGGCTGGGAAAGCGATGCCAAGGCTACCGCCCAACCTGTCCCGGACCATGCCGCGTGGGGCTATGCCATCCGCATGGCCGATGGGGCGGAAGCGGCTAAGCAGGAGCCGGGCCTGTCGAACTATCCTGACAGAGCCGTCCTTTCGTCCATGGAAGGTAGTCTCTCGCCGGTGGCTACCGCGCAAACATTGTTGGCGGCTGCCGCCGATCTGGGCGCACAGATCAACGACGACACCGTTCGCGGTCTGATCGTGACGGACGGCCAAATTGTAGGCACCGAAACCAAAAGCGGCCGCATCAACGCCGATCATGTGGTCCTGGCCGCCGGCGTTGCCAATGAACAGTTGGCCGCCGATGTGGGCGTGAACCTGCCCATGGCGAACCGCCTGGGCTTCCTGGCCCATAGTGCGCCCCTGCCCCCGACTTTGCGCGGTCTGGTCCTCTCACCGGATGCTCATATGCGCCAGAACGCCGATGGCCGGATCATCATTGGTGAGGATTTCGCCAGCGGCAGCGTGCCCGATGACACCGAGGCCATGGCAGAGACGTTGTTTGCCGCCGCCCGGGCGTTGGTGGCGGATAGTGAACATCTGGTGGTGGAACATCATACCCTGGGCCTGCGCCCCATTCCCGCCGATGGTTTACCGATCATTGGACCTGCGGCTGCGGTATCCGGGCTATACATTACGGTCATGCATTCCGGCATTACCCTCGCCGCCCTGGTCGGCCGTTTGGCGGCAGAGGAAATCATCACCGGACAAGAGGTGGAAACCCTGGCCCCCTATCGCCCTGAACGATTTAATTGAACGTTTTGTTTGAACGCTTCCAACAGACGTAAGGCACAGGCCCCATAAGCACCTATACATATAGCGGTATTTTTCGGCTATGTTATGAGGCAAATAGATAAGTAGCAGTAACGAGAGAGGACGCCGCCATGGATATGGTCTTCAACGCCGAGGAACTGGCTTTTCGTGACGAGGCACGGGAATTCCTGAATACCAAATTGCCCAAGGACATTCAGAACCGTGTGCGTTTGAATCCATCCTACGTCCCCAATACGGACACCATTGCCTGGCAAAAACTGCTGCATGAACAGGGCTGGGGCGCGCCGAACTGGCCCGTGGAATATGGCGGCACGGGCTGGAACGCGGTGCAAAAATATATCTATGATGCGGAATATCAGGCCGCTGATTGCCCGCGGCAAAGCCCATTTGGCATTTCCATGGTGGGGCCGGTGATTTGTGAATTCGGCACGCCAGAGCAAAAGGCGCAGCATCTGGGACCGATCATTTCCGGCCAGAAAATGTGGTGTCAGGGTTATTCCGAACCGGGCTCAGGCTCCGACCTTGCTTCCTTGCAAACCCGCGCTGTCCGTGACGGTGATGAATACGTGGTCAACGGCTCTAAAATCTGGACGTCGCATGCCCACCATGCCGACTGGATTTTTTGCCTGGTGCGAACGAATTCAGAGGTCAAGAAACAGGAAGGTATTTCCTTCCTGCTGATGGATATGAAGACACCGGGCATTACCGTGAAACCGATCATTTCCATCGATGGCGATCATTACCTGAACGAAGTCTTTTTTGACGATGTCCGCGCCCCGGTCTCAAACCGAGTTGGTAAGGAAAACATGGGCTGGACCTACGCCAAATTCCTGTTGGGCCATGAGCGCACGGGCATCGCGGGCGTGGGTAAATCCTACCGCAAGGTAGAACGTTTGAAACAGATCGCCGGCGTCGAATTGGACAATGGTGAAAGCATGCTGTCGCAAAATGCCTTCTCCTCCCGCCTGGCCCGGGCCGAGGTTGCCTTGCAGGCCTTGGAATTTACCCAGATGCGCATTCTGGCGCAGGAAAAGGCGGGGCAACCTCCCGGGCCGGAATCTTCGACCCTGAAGATCGGCGGTACCGAGTTGGAACAGAGCCTGAATGAGCTGATGATTGAAGCCATCGGCTATTATGCCGGACCCTATCCGAACGATGCGCCAAACCCGGAAACCAATGTTCCTTCCATCGGGCCCGATCATGCTGTGGGCCTGATGCAGGAACGTCTGCTGCGCCGGGCCGCAACTATCTATGGCGGCAGTAATGAAATCCAGCGCGGCATCATTGCCAAGGCCGTGCTGGAACTTTGAGGAGCAAATCGTCATGCATTACGGATTTTATCTACCGACCCGCGGGCCAACGTCGAAGCCGGATGACCTGGAAACATTGGTACAAAGGGGGGAAGCGCTCGGCTTTCATTCGGTGATGATTGCCGATCACATTATTTTTCCCACCCAGATCGACTCCAAATATCCCTACACCGTATCAGGTGCGTTCCCCGGCGATGGCGATGCGTTGGAGCAGCTGACCCTGATGGCATTTATTGCCGCCAAGACGGAAAAACTACGCCTGGTTTCCTCCGTCATGATCCTGCCCCACCGCAACCCCGTGGCCACCGCCAAAATGCTGGCCACGGTCGATGTGCTGTCCAAAGGCCGGGTCACGGTCGGTGTCGGTGTTGGTTGGATGGCGGAAGAATTCGACGCCCTGAATGCACCGGATTTCGCCAAGCGCGGCGCGGTCAGTGATGAATATCTGGAAATCTTCGCCAAGCTGTGGACCGGCGAGCCGGTCAGCCATAACGGCGCGTCCTATCAATTTAACGAAGTAAGTTGCCAACCCACTCCCGTACAACGACCCGGCCCCCCAATCTGGATTGGCGGCCACAGCCGCCCCGCATTGCGTCGTGCCGCGAAATACGGCCACGGCTGGCACCCGGTCGGTGCCAATGCCGCAGCCCCCCTGCCGCCAGATGAAATGGCTGTCCTGATCTCGGAACTGAAACAATTGACTGTCGCCGAAGGCCGGGACTTTGACGCCATGACCCTGTCGTTCAAGGCCCCGCTGTATGATACGGCCACAACAATGGAGGATGGCAACCGACGGCCGTTCTCAGGCACCAACGATCAGCTGATCGAGGATATTCACACCTACGCCAACCTGGGCATAGAAGAGTTGATCTTCGATTTCCGCTCCCCCACCCTCACGGAAAGCCTCGACCGTATGGAAAAATGCGCCGCCGAGATCATGACACCCGCCGGGCTTTAGGACGTCGTAAAGCTTGTCTGCGTTCGAAGGAACAACCTCGTGAGAGGTCACATCTAGGCTACAATATTACTTCTGTTTGCGTCTGGCTCTATTCGCTCTGGGGGAAAGCGGCAAATTACCTTTGTGCCTTCACCCTCCACGCTTTCGATCAGCAATTCACCATCATGCAGCTCCATCAATGATTTTGATAGGGCAAGACCAAGGCCGGTGCCGTCGAACTTTCGGGAAAGGGAACTATCGGCCTGGTAAAATGGCTGCGTCAGGTTCCCGATTTTATCCGCTGGTATGCCGATGCCGGTGTCCGACACCATAATGGCCATATATCCATCCGAGGCGGCAGCGATCTTAACTGTGACCGACCCTTTGTCCGTGAACTTCACTGCATTGGACAACAAATTAATCAGTATTTGCTCGACCGCCCTGGCGTCCGCATAGAGGCTCGGGACAGGATTGTCATGCTGGATCGAAATGTCCAGGCCCTCTGCTTCAGGCCGTCCGGATATAAGTTTGATGGTTAACTGTGCGGTATGCACGGGGTCCATCAATGCTTCGTCCAGGCTCGTGCTACCGGCTTCAATTCTTGCAATATCAAGAATGTCATTAATGATCGCCAGCAAATTACGGCCGCTGGAATTGATGTCGGCAGAATAATTCCTATAATCTTCGTTTTCGATGGGTCCCAGCAATTCATCCTTGATCATTTCCGAAAAACCGATAATGGCATTTAAAGGCGTACGCAACTCGTGAGACATGGCAGCCATGAATTCCGATTTGGCGTGGCTCGCCTGCTCTGCGGCTTCCTTCATGACCAGGAGTTCGGCCAGCATTTCCCCCCGATGATCAAGCTCGTCGCGAAGTTGTAATTGTGCGCGGAATTGACGGCCCTGAAGATTTTCAAATTCTGTGATGAGCAAACCGATCTCATCTTTACCCGACCAGTTGACAGAGATCGGTTTTCCATTCTTGGTTTCCTTAATCGCCAAGACCAATCGGTTCAAGGGGATCGCGACGATTGAATGGATGGAGGCATATACCGCAACGACAATGGCGAAGAAGAGTGCGGCAAATACAAGGGCGTAAAATCGCCGCTGCTGTTGGAGGTTCGCCACAATATGCCGTTCGGTGGAGACGGTCAGCAATGTGCCGAGGCGACGAACGCTGGCCCCGTCAAACATCGTAACGTCATGGCGCGCTTCAAACAGCTGGTAACTTTTAGATTGAAAATCCCCGAAGCGATGAAGAATGTTTCCATCTGGGTCGTAGATCGCAATGCCGACAATGATTGGGTTGGACAATACGCCGGACAGGGCGAGCGTTATGGCTTCCTCGTTGTTGTCGATAATATATTGCGGAACAATGATCGCCTGGCTTTGCGTGATAAGCTTCTGCTGCTTTAGCAGTGCATCTTTCTTTTCCTGGTATTCGAGTTTCTCGAAAACATAAAACGAGGAAAAAAGTATTGTGAATACCGATGCGCATACAAGCAAAAGGACTTTTGCAAATATCCTGCGCTGAATTTTGTCAAAGATTGATGGCAATGCGCGCCAACTTTCTGCCGGACCCCATCAATCTGTGATGGTACGCCAGGCTTTGTCGGCCATCTGGATGTAGGTCTTCTTTTTCTTTTGCCAGACGGACATCGTGCCCCCGCTGATCATGAGATAGAGCCTGCCATCGACAATTTCCCAGACCTCAGGGTCGACGTTGGATTTACCGCCATGAACGACGCCATAGGCGCAAAAGCCGCCGTATTGCGGCACAAATTTGTCAGGATTGTCGAGAAACCGCTCACGGTTTTTCTTTGACGAGAAGGCGTATTTCGCGCCTTGATATTCTGCACTGAACTCGGGCTTGCCGCGAACCGGTTGACCCTCTGTGAAATATGCTACTGGGTCATAACGATCAATCGAATACCCGTCCGCGTCTACATTAATGTGTTGGGGTGCTTCTGCGGCTCTCGCAACAGAGATCACAACAAGCAAGAATATTATCGCAGAGAAATAGAAAATTCTCTGCAGGGCATTTTGCCGAATACTTGCCGCATTTATTAGCAATCCGATTTTCATCATGACGCGCCATTTATCGATTTAGACATATCTCTGTATAGAGAATATTTATTAGAAAAGTGTGAAGGCTACGTTTAACGAGACCCCGAGACATAATGTGGCGGCGGTGATGCGCGGCACGTCGTCTGGTTCTCGCGAGACGTTGGCAGAGCTGATGTCGAAGGTTTCGGTGTTCTCTGGTCTTTCAACGGGCCGATAGGTGCCTGTATCCAGAGTGATTTTGAACTCACTGAAGTCGTATTTTCGGCTCAAGCGATTGGTTTCATTTAGGTTTTTCTTTCCTGCAAAGCAAAGATAACAGATCAAAAATATCCATGCCTGCTTGTTCTGACCAACCGCTTTCGCCGGCCTGGACAGACTGTCCAAGGGGGCGCTAAGGGCTTATGCTTCGATTGCGTAACGGGGCGGCATCGGATGGGTCCTGCATTTGGGATTTCCGGGCGATGTAGATGAAAATGAGGAAAGGCAATTGAAATGCGCGCAGTAGGTCTTTTAGTTCATGGTGGACCGGAGGTTTTGCAGGTCGTCCAGGTGCCGGAGGTTCAAGCCGGACCAGGGCAAGTGCGCATCCATGTGCATGCCGCAGCGGTCAATCCCACCGATACCATGGCCCGAAACGGTTCCCGGGCCGAGCAGCAAAAGGTCGACCCGCCACCCTACGTGCCGGGTATGGATGCGGCGGGCATCGTCGATCAGGTTGGCGAAGGTGTCAGTACAGGTGTCCAGGTTGGGGATGCCGTGATGGCCATGGTCGTGCCGAATGGCAGTCATGGTGCTTACAGGGAACAGATCGTGCTTGAAGCCCGGGCCGTGGTTCCCGCCCCGGCTGGGACGACCCATGCCGAAGCCTGCACCTTGCCCATGAATGGGCTGACGGCGCGCCTGTCCCTTGATCTGCTTGGCCTGGAATCCGGACAGACCCTTGCCGTCACAGGTGCCGCCGGCGCCTACGGCGGCTATGTCATACAACTGGCCAAGGCTGAAGGTTTGACCGTTATCGCCGATGCCTCGGAAGCCGACGAGGCTCTCGTCGCATCTTTGGGTGCCGATATCGTGGTCCGCCGGGGCGATGATGTCGCCGACCGCATACGGGAACATTTCCCCAACGGTGTTGACGGTCTGGCTGATGGTGCCGTGCAGAACGACCTAGTGATACCGGCGCTGCGGGACGGTGGTGTTTTTACTGCCGTGCGGGGGTTCGAGGGCGAGGCAGAACGCGGTATCAAGTTCACGGCCACATGGGTGCGGACCTATGATTGTGAATTTGAGAAACTGGACCGACTGCGCCAGCAGGCGGAGGATGGTGTCATTACCCTGCGCGTGGCGGAGATTTATCCGGCGGACCGGGCGGCCGAGACACATCGACGCCTTGAGGCCGGCGGAACACGCGGTCGTCTTGTTATCGAGTTTTAAATTTTATATTTGGATCAGTCCCGTCAAGACGAATGCGACTCCCAAGCCCTGGGTCACGACTTCAGTCTTCTTTTGAGGCCGTTTCAGGTTGTATCATACCGTATTTTGTTGCCAAGTCTCTTCGGCGTTCATGCCATTACGGCCTTAAAGGCGCGCATCGCTTCAATCTGCTTATCAACAGGCCCAACACCCAGGCCCGAGGTATAAAACGTCAGGTGGCTGGCGCCTAGTCCGGTCCAAGTGTCGGCCGCCGCCCGCCAGTCGTCCGCGCCGCCAAGGTTGGAACGGAGCCAGGCTTCAACGCCAAAGGCGGACGGGTCGCGGCCTTCGTCCCGTAAATAGCCCTGTAAGGCAGTCAGCTGCGCCTGGGTTTTGCTGCCGGGATTGCCAAGTGGTATCCAACCCTGGCCGTACCGTGCGGCGCGTCTGAGCACGGCATCCGCACCGCCGCCGAACCAAACCGGGATCGGCCGCTGGATCGATGGCGGGTTGACGCCGGCATGATGCACCTGGTCAAATTCACCCTTGAAATCCACTGTTCGCTCTGTCCAAAAGCGGTTCATTAGTTCGATTTGTTCTGCCTGGCGCCGGCCGCGCGTCTTCCAGTTCTGGTCCAACGCCTCATATTCCACCGGGTTCCAGCCGACGCCGACGCCAAGACGCAGTCTGCCGCCACACAGGATATCGATCTGCGCGGCTTGTTTGGCGACCAGTGCGGTCTGGCGCTGCGGCAGGATCAGCACACCTGTGGCGAGACCGACCCGCTCGGTCACCGCCGCCAAAAAACCCAGGGTCACGAAGACCTCGTGAAAAGGATCGTCGATATCGTAGGGCCCTTCGAAACCCGGTGATGCCGCGCGGTCAACACCCAGAACATGATCGGAGACCTCGATATAGTCAAAGCCCAGGTCCTCCGCCGCCTGGGCCCAGTCGCGGATGGCACCACGGTCGGCGGGCATATCCCGGGTGGGGAAAAATGCGCCTAGTTGCATGCTGTTGTCTTCCTTTCTTCACGGCTCTTTACGGCTCATGACATCAGTGGCGGCTGCCCCTCGTCGGCGCGGATATCGTTGATGACCTCTTTCACCCGTTGTCGCAGCGGTGCGTATTGCAGGCCAAATTCCTCGATCAGACGGCTGTTGTCGATCAGATAGTTCCCGGATGCCTCGCGCCCGCCTGTCTCGGCATCAAAGCGGATGTCGGCGTCGGGCAGAAATTCGCGCACCTGATCCGCCAGTTCGCCCAGGCTGACCGTGGCACCGCCGGAATTGTAGGTCTCGTGTTTCGGTTTGTCGGACAGCAGGACGCGGGCAAACACTTCCGCCATATCATCTACATGAATGACACAGCGCCTGGTGTCCGCATGGGGAAAGGTGACCGACTGGCCGCGTGCCGGCTGGCACATACAATTCACGTGATCGATGGAGCCGAATTTCTTGTCCGGGCCCGTCACGTTGGCTGGGCGGATACAGGTGATTACCATGCCATAGGCCCGCCGATAGTCATGCGCCTGCCATTCATTGGTGATTTTGTTGACCGCATATTGGCTCTCGCCCCGGCGTTCGTCGCTCTCATCGACCAGGCGTTCCCCGAAATAATCCTGCGGGCCCGATACCGCGAGAGAGCTGGCGAAAACCGTGTGTTTGACACCGCAACGCCTGGCGGCCTCGAAACAATTGTCCATGCCCTGGATGTCGAGCTTGAAGGCTACGTGGGGTGGCAGGTCGCCGATGAAATAGGACAGATTGATCAGCCGTTCGGCACCGGATTCCTGCACCGCGCCGATGACGTCGTCAAACTGGGTCACATCGCCCCGCACGATGGTGACCTTGTCGGCAAGTGACGCGAACGCCGCTGCCGCACCCGCAACGTCGATATCCATGCAGGTTACTGCATGGCCATCCGCTGCCAGGATTGGCACCAACCGGCGGCCAATAAAGCCCGCGCCGCCTATTACCAGTATGGACATGTCTTTCGTTCCTTCTTTGATGTGCCCCGCCGGTCCCAAGGGCCCAAGGGTCCAAGTCAGGCAACCCGGTCGCCGTGCCACCGAGGATAGCAATTTTATCACACGACACTTAACGGCCGATACTGTCAAATTAAACAAGTTCGCGCGAAAGAACAAAAGGGCGGCAAGACGGCACTCCATCACCCCCCCCCCTGCGGGGAGACTAAACGAAGACAAATTTGCTGGATACGGTTCCGCTTGTTCTTAGCTTGCTTCTTTGCTTTGATAATAAGGCGTAGCGCCAACTAATTGAAAATTGGTCTACTGGTCGATAAACGAAAATCCTAGCGAAGGAGCGCGTGTGATGGCGGAGGAGGCATATTACCGATTACGCACCGAGCGTCCGGCGGCACCAAATGGCTGTCCTGTGGATCATGGATTTTCGCCTTTCTCTGAGAATTATGTTGCCGACCCCTACACCGTATTACGGGACCTTCGCGCCAACAGTCCGCTATTTTATGCCGAAAAACTGGGTTGTCTGGTTCTAACGCGGATGGAGGATGTGGCGGAGGTCTTTCGCAGATCCGACGTTTTCGGTGCCGCCAACGTACAGGACCCGGTCTTGCCAATCTGCGATGGCGCGGCTGAGATCCTGTCGGTAATCGATTACGACCCCATCGCGGTATTGTCTAACCGCGCCCCGCCTGATCATACCCGCATCCGCAAACACACCCACGCGGGCTTTTCCAGCCGCCGGATGAAGGTGATGGAGCCCTTTATCAGGCGTCGTTGCGAGGCGCTGGTCGAGACTATGCGCAGGAACGGCGCGCCGGCGGATTTTGTTGCCGCCTTGGGCCACCCCCTGCCTGGCGAGACGATATTTCGTTTTATCGGTTTTCCAGAAGCGGACGACCAAGACCTCAAGGACTGGACAACCAACCGCCTGGCATTCACCTGGGGTATGGCGAGCGAGAAGGAACAGATCGCCATTGCCAAAAAAATGCTGGCCTATTGGCGATACTGCGTTGCCTTCGTGGCGGAGCGTCAACGGAATCCAGGCGATGATTTTACCTCCGAATTGCTGGGCGCCCATGCCGCCGACCCTGATGATCTTGGCTATAGGGAAGTGGTTTCAGTGGTGTACGGGTTGTCATTTGCCGGCCATGAGATCGTCAGTAATCTGTTGAGCAACGGCTTGATCAATCTGCTGTCTGCACCTGGCCTGTGGCCCGAGATTTGCCGCAATCCGGCCCTGATCCCCAACGCAGTGGAGGAAGTATTGCGCTGCAATTCCCCACAGACAAGCTGGCGACGGGTTGCCTTGGAGGATACCGAACTTGCTGGATACAAGATCCCCGCCGGCACGCAAATGTTTCTCTCCCTCGGCTCGGCCAATCATGACGAGAGCCTGTTCGATGACCCCGGCACTTTCGATATTCACAGGACCAATGCACGGGCTCATATCTCGTTTGGCCGGGGCATCCATTTCTGCCTCGGTAACCGCCTCGCCATGCTGGAGGCGACCATTGCGCTGGAGACCCTGACCCGGGAGCTGCCATCCCTCGCCCTCGTAGCGGATCAAAGCTTCAGCTACGTGCCCAATTTCACCTTCAGGGGTCCCGATGAACTGTGGCTGACCTGGCGTGGCGAACAGTGCACAACAGGTATAGGCCCGCCGCCAGGGTCAGGCCGGCAATGAGGTAGAAGGCCACGGTGTAACCGCCGCCATATTCGACAATGGCACCAAAGATCGGCGGGCCGCTGACAATGCCGAAAAACAGAAAGAACTGGCCGCCGCCCGTGACCTCACCCACTTTGCCCGGCGGTGCGAGACGCGCAAATTCGGCCAGCAATAGACCCAGCACACCATTGGTACTAGCCCCCAGCATGACGGCGACCAGCACGGTTAGCCAGGTCGGCCAGGCGGTCGTAAAAAAACTCACCGCGACAATGCTGCCGGCCATCAGAATGCCGATCAGGCCAAGTAGAGCCCAACTGCTGAATAATCGCCCCGCCGCCAGTCCCCAAAGGATGCGCGCGGGAATGGCGGAAGCATGTATGACGGCAAAGATACCGCCGGCGAAGGCTTTTGTGAGGCCATTTTCCTCTTCCAGATAGATCACCATAAAAGACAGAATGGCCATCTGTGCGAAGGTATAAAAATATCCCGCCACGACCAGTGTCGCCAACGGCCGGCTGGTGACGATGACGCGCAGGGCATCGACAATACCGGCAACGCTGATACGGTGTTCGGGGTCCCGGTCGTCATCCAAATCGTTACGGATAAATTGCAGCCCCAACAGCGTCAGGAACGGGATCAGGGCAATCGCAGCAACGGCGATCCGCCAATCATATAGCGCCATCAATGGCGGCAACAGCAACCCGGCCAGCATGCCGCCTATGGGCGTGCCGGTTTGTTTGATGGAAAACACCAGGGGCTGCCATCGCAGTGGCGCATGCCGGGCCAGAATGCGGGAGCCAGCCGGGTTCAACGGCCCACTACCGATGCCGATCAGAACCGCGCCGGCGAGCGCCACAGGCCAAATCGGCGCTGCGCCCGCCAGGCCAAGACCTAGCGCAGCCGCCAGCAAGGCAGCCTGGCTGGTCCGGATAACGCCATATCTGGCAAGCATGCTGCCGGCCCCCAACCCCGAAAGCATCGCGATGGTATAAAGCACGGCCATAAAGATGCCGATGCTGGTCGCCTTCACACCAAGATCGGCTGCGGCCTGCACCGCCACCACGGCACCGGCATAACCGCACATGGTACCAAAGGACTGAATGGCCACCATCGTTGGCAGGGCGACGGGTATTTTCGATTGCAGCAATTCACGCATGGTCAATTGGACACGGTCCTATTCACAATGGACGAGTGAAACGTATTGACCCGAACATTGCCAGGCTCGTTTATCGCCACCACAATCGTTTCTAACGCTTCAAGAATTTCGTCAATTCGCCCCAGGCCGCTGCCGCTGCCTGCCTGTTATACCCGAGTGTGCCAAACCGGTACTCTCTCGGCGGGTCGAGAGCCGGGCTGTCGAAGGCATGATGTGCGTCGGGATAGGTGCGTAGTACGAGGGTTTCCGATTTGGAGATGATATCTTCACAGGCCTTTAAACTTACCACATTGTCCGCCTCGCCGTGCAGGATCAGGGTTGGAACGGTCACAGCAGTAGCGGGTAGGTTTCTGCACGCCGGGTAGTAGGCAACAGCGGCATGAATGCCGTTGCCTGCCATCGCCGCCGCCAACGATCCACCACCGCCCCACGACCATCCCAGAACGTTGATGGCCGCCTTCTTGACGTTGTCCTGATCTCGCAGAAAGGTTGCAGCGGCCTGGATATCCGCGACCTGTTCATCCACCGACACACCGCCGCCGTCACATCTTGCCTCAGCATGAAGGCGAAGTGAGTCAACGCGGATCACGAGGAAACCGAGCTTGGTGATCCGCTTTTGTACATCATCGTAAAAATCTGCCCCAAAGCTGAAGCCGCTACAGCCCGAGATCATCATGACGGCTGGAAAAGGGCCCGCACCTTCGGGTCTGGTCATTTCCATGTACGAACTTAACGCCGAATTTTTCATATTCTTGGGGGCACTGTCTTGGGATGAAGCAGGCATTGGAAAGACAGCGTATGGGAAAGTACCGTGCTCGCAGACGGCAATAAACTCGTCCAAGGCCTCTTTCGAGCCGCCGGGATTGTGATATTCAGCGCAAGTCTCCTCACGTCCATCACTCCGCTTGGTATACCTCGTGTCGTCTTTGAGTATGGATGTTGAAGTCGCGACCCTTTTTCCTTTCCAATAGTGCACGCCGGTGCCGTCTGTACGCCTGTCGATCATCCACATGCCACCCTTGAACATGCCCTTGTATCTATGGTCGGGCCTTGCAGCCACTTCCGCTGTGGAGAGCCGATATTTCGGTGAAATGCTTGGCTTGTTCGTCTGCGCGTAAAGTGTAGCCGTCGGTAATCCAAATCCGATAAGCAGCAGAGACGCGAAGATAACCGTGGTCCAATTGTTCATGATCTGGATCCTCCCATTAAGTCGGCGCGGATTTTCCGAAATAACCCTATTGCCGTCGGTTAGCGACGTCTCATGGCTTGAAGTGTATCTGTCATAGCGAGGGGAATCTACGCTGCGCGAACAGCTTTCCAATATCGCCGTTCGGCAGATTTTGTTGAAGAAGCCGCTGGATTGGCTCGGTTGGTTGTTATTCCATTCTCCTCTGGCGAATGTCCGGTCCTGGCACTTCTCGAGGATCAGGGCCTCAAGCCGCAACTGCCGCTTATCCTCTGATAGCGTAAGGTGTTACGAAATCTGCTTTATCGGCCTATGCTTCCAAAAGAAAATTACAACGGGAGCGTTATATGAGCGATAGACCGGATTTGATCATCCGCAACGGCACCGTCGTAGACGGCTCGGGCGGTCCCATGGTGGCGGCGGACGTCGCGGTTTCGAACGGTCGGATCGTCGCCGTTGGTGAAGTTAAAGAAACCGGTGCGGAGGAGATCGACGCACGCGGCCGACTGGTGATGCCCGGTTTCGTCGACGTGCATACACACTATGACGCACAGGTTACATGGGCCAACCAGATCACGCCGTCGTCTTGTAATGGTGTAACCACCGTTCTGATGGGCAATTGCGGGGTCGGGTTTGCGCCGGTGCAGAGAGATCACCGCGACATGCTGATCTCTCTGATGGAGGGGGTGGAAGACATCCCCGAAGTCGTGATGTCGGCAGGGCTGCCTTGGACGTGGAGCAGTTTCCCAGAGTATCTCGATACGCTCGCCGCACGGCGCTACGACGTGGATGTGGCGACACAAGTCCCGCATGCGGCTCTTAGGGTCTTCGTGATGGGGCAGCGCGGTGCCAACCGTGAAGAGGCGACGGCGCAGGATCGTGCGGAGATGGCGCGGCTGGCGGCGGACGGCATTTCAGCGGGGGCGTTTGGGTTTTCCACCTCACGGCTATTGCAGCACCGAACGGCGGCGGGGGAACCGGTCCCCTCCTACGGCGCGGCGGAGGCGGAGTTGGCCGAAATCGCCGAGGCTGTAGGTCAGGTGGGGCACGGCTGGCTCCAGGTTGTTGGAGATTATGGCGACGCGATCGACCAGGAATTCGGCCTGCTCACCCGTCTGGCAAAAAAGTCGGGGCGGCCTTTGACGTTGACGCTATTACAAAAAGATTCCGATCCCGATCAATGGCGCGATCTGCTTAGCCGGATCGCGGCGGCCAATGCCGAGGGGCTTCATATTACTGGTCAAATCCGTGGCCGGCCAACCAGCGTGCTACTTGGCTTCGAGCTGTCTTTAAACCCATTTTCCGACCGTGCCGGCTGGCGGGAATTGGCGTTGTTGGACATGGACGCACGGGTTGAAATTCTGCGTGATCCAGAATTTCGGGCGCGCTTGCTCGCCGCGCCTGATGGAAACTCAGCTCAAATTAATCGGTTAAGGGATTGGGATAGGATATTCCCTTTCGGTGACCCGCCGCAGTACGAGCCTGACCCAAGCACCAGCGTTGGTGCCGAAGCACGGCGGCGCGGCATAGATCCGGGCGAACTTGCTTACGATTTGATGCTGGAAAAAGACGGTCGCGCAATCCTCTATCATCCGATGACGAATTACGCCGGTGGCGACATGTCGTCAGTTCACGAGATGCTCGGGCATCCCAACACATTGGTCGGTCTTGGCGATGGCGGGGCCCATGTGGGGATCATGTGCGACGCCACCGACATGGTCCATACCCTCACCCATTGGACGCGCGACCGTACACGGGGACCACTGCACGGCATCGAGGAGATGGTACGACGATTGACCTCCGCCAACGCCGAGGCGATTGGCCTCTATGATCGCGGACGGATCGCGGCAGGCATGCGGGCCGATATCAATATTGTGGATTATGAAGCATTGCAGCTACAGGTGCCGGAGGTGTGTTACGATCTTCCGGCCGAGGGGAAGAGGCTTCTGCAACGCTCCGCCGGGTTTGACGCAACGATTGTGGCCGGCGTTTCCACATGGCGCCATGGCGAAGCGACAGGCGCGCTGCCCGGACGATTGCTGCGAAGCGGTCGTTGAGCTGGACTGTGTCAGATCAGATCGGAACTACTTCAATTTAGGGCGCTCAGTCTTCGGTGTTGAGCGCATAGCCGGCGCCACGGACGGTGCGGATTGGGTCCTTTGTTCCCGTCAGATCCAGGGCCTTTCTCAAACGGCGGATATGAACGTCCACGGTTCGATCCTCTACATACACTTCCTGACCCCAAACCAGGTCTAAAAGCTGGCCTCTGGACAAAACCCGCCCCGGTCGCTCCATCAGAGTGAGAAGCAGGCGGTATTCGGTCGGCCCCAGATGGATGGTTTGTCCCTGGCGCGTGACCTTGTGTTGTTCTGGATCCACCGTAATACCGGCATATTCAATGGTCTCCGCTGCCAGGCTCGGCTGCGCCCGGCGCAATAGAGCACGGATCCGGGCCACCATTTCCGCCGGCGAATAGGGTTTGACGACATAGTCATCCGCGCCTGTTTCCAACCCCCTGATCCGGTCGGTTTCTTCACCACGGGCAGTTAACATTATGATGGGAATACGTTTGGTTTCAGCCTTGGCTCTTAGACGCCGGCAAACCTCGATGCCGGAAACATCTGGCATCATCCAGTCCAGAATGATCAAATCCGGCACCGTTTCCTCAACCAACAGCAGGGCGCGTTCTCCATTTTCGGCGATCTCAGTTCGAAAACCTTCCTTTGCCAAATTGTAGGAAAGCATTTCAACCTGGGCCGGCTCGTCTTCAACAATGTAGATTAACGCCTGGGTCACGGTTTTGATCCATCATTCGGCGGGCGATCATTCGGCGATCCGTCATTCCGCGATCCGGCATTCAGCGGACTGGCAACTTCAACAACGGTGTAACTGGTGTTGTCCCCCTTAGGGCGTAAGTCCCCTGGCAGCTCTCCCGCCACCATGAAGTGGATTTGTTCGGCGATCCCGGTCACATGGTCGCCAATCCGCTCCACATTCTTGGCGGTGAATAACAGATGGGTCGCCGGTGTGATATTGCGCGGGTCTTCCATCATGTAGGTTAGCAGCTCGCGGAACAGGCTGGTATGCATCTGGTCCACCTCTTCGTCGCGGGCCCGGACGTCAGCCGCCATATCAACATCGCGCCCAATATAGGCATCCAGAACATTCTTAATCATGCCCTGTACGACGCCGGTCATCCGCGCAATGGATTGTGCCGTTCCGCCCATTGCCGGAACCTTTGCAATGGTCGTGGTTCGTTTTGCAATGTTTTTGGCATAGTCGCCAATTCGTTCCAGGCTGGATGATATCTTCAGGGACGCCAGAATAATACGCAGGTCCACGGCCACGGGCTGGCGGGTCGCCAACAGGCGCAGGACAAAGCCGTGGATCTCGTTCTCGATAGCGTCGATACGCTTGTCTTGCTCAACCACGCGCCCGGCCAGTTCGATGTCCCGGCGCACCAGAGCGGCAATGGCATCGGCCAATTGGGATTCCGCCAATCCCCCCATTTCCACCACAAGATTATCGAGCTTCAGCAACTCTTCATCGAAAGATTTTACAATATGTTCGGTTTCCATCTCTCTATACCTATCCTATCAACCGATCCGCCCGGTTATATATGCCTGGGTCCGCTCATCATGGGGATCCGTGAAGATTTTTGCCGTTTCCCCGTCTTCGACAACCTCTCCCAAATGGAAAAATGCCGTCCTTTGCGAGACCCGCGCCGCCTGTTGCATGGAATGGGTCACGATAACGATGGTATAGCGTTGTCGCAGCTCGTCGATCAATTCTTCCACCTTGGCGGTGGCAATGGGATCAAGGGCTGAACAGGGTTCGTCCATCAAAATCACCTCCGGCTCCACGGCGATGGCGCGGGCGATACAAAGGCGCTGTTGTTGGCCGCCTGACAGGCTCGTCGCCGTATCATCAAGGCGATCGCTGACTTCGGTATACAAACCGGCCCGCCGCAAACTGGTTTCGACTATCTGGTCCAGCTCCGCCCGGCTATCGGCCAGGCCATGGATTCGTGGCCCGAATGCGACATTCTCGTAAATCGACTTGGGAAACGGATTGGGCTTTTGAAAAACCATGCCGACCTTGGCCCGCAGCGCCACGACATCAACTTCGCGGGCATATAGGTCGTTGCCGTCGAGGCTGAGGGCACCACTGACGCGGCAACCGTCGATAATGTCGTTCATGCGGTTCAGACAACGGAGAAACGTACTCTTGCCACAGCCCGATGGCCCGATCAGGGCCGTAACCGTATTGGCCGCAATGTCCAGGTCGACCTGAAACAGGGCCTGCTTGTCATGGTAATGGACATCGACGCCGACGGCCTGGATTTTCGTATCCAGAAGCACGTCCCGGTCTTCATCCGTGGTGAGAGAACTTAGGCTCATTATTGTACCTATCTACCAACGTTGTTCGAACCGGCGTCTTAACAGAACGGCGCCCAGGTTCATGGTGATTAAGAATGCCAGCAACACGATGATCGCCGCCGCTGCGCGTTCGCCAAAGGCGCGCTCCGGCGCATCGGCCCAAAGAAAGATCTGTACCGGTAGCGCCGTTGCCGGATCGGTCGGTCCGGTCGGGATATCAACTATGAAGGCAACCATGCCAATCATCAACAAAGGTGCGGTCTCGCCCAAGGCCCTGGCCATGCCAATGATGGTGCCTGTCAGAATACCCGGCATGGCCAGAGGCAGAACATGATGCCAGACCACCTGCTGGGTCGAGGCGCCGACGCCCAGGGCGGCTTCCCGGATAGATGGCGGCACGGCCTGTAGGGCCGCCCGGGCCGAGATGATCACCGTGGGCAAGGTCATCAGGGCCAGTACGACACCGCCCACCAACGGGGCGGAGCGCGGCATCGCAAATGTACCCAGCAACACTGCCAGGCCCAACAGCCCAAAAACAATCGAAGGTACCGCCGCCAGGTTATTAATGTTGACCTCAATCAGGTCCGTCCAACGGTTTTTGGGCGCGAATTCCTCCAAATAGACCGCAGACATCACGCCAAGTGGAAAAGCCAGAACCAGGCAGATTAATAGCGTCAAAAGAGATCCAACGGCAGCGCCGAGAATGCCTGCCTGCTCCGGCTCCCGGCTGTCGCCGGATGAGAAGAAACGCCAATTGAAACGCCTTTCCAGTTGGCCGCGCTGTACCAGAGCGTCCAACCAGGCAACCTGCTTGCTGTTGATCCGGCGATTGCCTTCGCCGCCCGCGCTAGCCAGGCCCTTGAAGAACATATCGACATCGTCCCCTGCGGCCACCCAAATTCGTTTGCGTTGGCCGATCAGGCTTAGATCCTGCATAACCATTTCCTGGATTTCATAGACGGCACCGGTGCTGATCAGCTTGCGCAGGGCCCGTTTGTCCTGTCGCCCGCCGACCTTTGGAAATGCCTCTTTCAGAGAGGCCTTGACCAGCGCGCCGTAGTTGGCTGCGATGAGGGTTTTCCGCTGCCGCGTGCCGGTGGGATCGATCATGTTTTCATCAAAATAAATATCCAGGGCGATCTCCGTTTGACCAAAAATCGTGTACGCCTTGGAAAAAACTGAGGAAAACAGCGCAAAGAGACAGAATAGGGAGATCGCCACCGCCGTGATGCCATATAGTTTGAAACGGCGTTCGGCGCGATGCCGCCGCCGCAACCGCCGTAGCCGCCCTGTGGCATCCTCGCCATGGCCGATGCCGACGTGATGATTAGAGAGGTCAGTCATATTTCTCACGGTACTTTCGCACGGTCATCAGAGCGATGATGTTGAGCCCCAGAGTGATGGCAAAAAGAACCAGGCCCAGGGCAAATGCGGCCAGGGTCTTGGCGCTGTCGAATTCCTGATCGCCAACCAGCAAGGTCACAATTTGCACCGTCACCGTGGTCACCGCCGCGAATGGATTGGCGGTTAGATTTGCCGCCAGTCCTGCCGCCATGACCACGATCATGGTTTCGCCGATGGCGCGGCTCATGGCCAGAAGAATGCTTCCGACAATACCCGGCAATGCCGCCGGTAGGACCACGCGCAGGATCGTCTCCGACTTCGTGGCACCCAGGCCATAGGCACCCTCGCGCAACGCAACGGGCACGGCGTTGATGACATCGTCTGAAAGTGATGAGACGAAAGGTATGATCATGATACCCATGACCAGGCCCGCGGCCAGTGCGCTCTCGGATGCGACGTCGAGGCCCAAAAAGGTACCCAAATCACGGACCAGGGGCGCTACGGTCAGGGCGGCGAAAAACCCATAAACCACGGTTGGTATGCCCGCCAATATCTCCAGCATGGGTTTGAGGACGGCGCGGGCGTTCCTGCCCGCGTATTCGGAGAGATAGATCGCAGACATCAAACCAATGGGCACCGCCACCGCCATGGCGATAAGGCTGATCAAAAGGGTGCCGGCGAAAATTGGAACTGCGCCAAAAGCGCCGGAGGAACCTACCTGGTCCGCCCGGAGGGCCATTTGCGGGCTCCATTTCAGGCCGAACAGGAAATCGGCTATAGGCACCTTTTCAAAGAAACGAATGGTCTCGAACAGCAACGACAGCACGATGCCAATGGTGGTGAATATGGCCAGGGCCGAACTGACGACCAGCATGGCACGTATACATCCCTCAACCACCCTACGGGCGGGAAATGCGGGTGTAATCCGGTTCCAGGCGAAAATTAGGCCCGTGCCCGCGATGGCGATGCTCCCCACGGCCAAGGCAAAAAGGCTTAATTGCTTCAGGCGTTGGTAGTGTTCGGCCCCGCCGACAAGAGAGGCGTCGGCCCCGCCTGTGCCGTTACCGATGCCATTTCGAAGCGACGCGAAGGCAAGGATTTTGTCATAGAAAAGATCCAGGCGTTCGGCGGATAGCGACCGCGCCCCGTCCGGCAGGCCGGAAAGTACCAACCAACGGACTGCCGCCGGCTCGAGGGCCAACCACGCAAGCACCAGCATCAACGCGGGCAGAGCGCACCAGAGTAAAACATAACCGCCATGATATGCCGGCAGCGAATTCAGACTGCGGGCTTGTCCGCCCGCCAACGTCAAAGCCCGGCCGCGTCCCATGCGAAATCCAACCATGGCGATAGCCAGGATCGTGATGACGATGACAGAATGGGACATTGGCCGGGCTCAAACGATGCTTCGGATCACATGGAAAGATTAATCAGGGCGGTAGCCTGCTTGGCGGTTGTTGCCCGCTCCGCATCTGGTAGCGGGATCAGCCCCTTGTCCGCAAGATAGCCGTCCGGGCCCCAGGCCTGATCATTGGCAAATGCGGCAACATATTCTTGCAAGCCGGGAACCGTCCCCACATGGGCCTTCTTGACATAGAAGTACAAGGTCCGCGAGATCGGATAGGTACCTTCAGCGATCAGCTCGAATTCGGGCAAGACACCGCCAATGGAACTGCCCTGCAATTTGTCCCGGTTCTGATCCAGGAAGCTAAAACCGAAAATCCCAAGCGCGAGCGGGTTGGCCTCCAACTTCTGCACGATCAAATTATCGTTCTCACCGGCTTCAATAAAGGCACCATCCTCACGCAGGGCATGGGCGACGGCCTTGAAGTGTTTCTTGTCCGCTTTCCGCATCGCCTTGAGCAGCGGAATTTTCTTCGCGCCGCCTTCCATGGCCAGCTCAACAAAGGCGTCGCGGGTGCCTGATGTCGGCGGCGGCCCAAGCACCTCGATCTTAGTGGCAGGCAGGGCGGGATCGATTTCGTTCCAGGTCTTGTATGGGTTGACCACCAGCTTGCCGTCAATCGGCACGTCCTTGGCCAATGCCAGGAATAGCTGTTTCAGAGTCAGGGACATCTGTGCGGTTTTACGGGAATTAGCCAGTACGATACCGTCAAAGCCGATTTTGACCTCGACGATATTCGCAATGCCATTCTTGGCGCAACGGCTGACTTCCGAAGCCTTGATGCGCCGGGAGGCGTTCGTGATATCGGGATGGCTGGCACCGATGCCGGAACAGAAAAGCTTCAGGCCGCCACCCGAACCGGTGCTTTCCACGACCGGTGTCTTGAAGCTTGATGTCTTGCCAAACCGTTCGGCCACTGCCGTGGCGAATGGAAAGACCGTGCTTGAACCGACAATGCGGATTTGGTCCCGAGCCATCGCCATATTTGCTGTACTTGTCATGGCAACCGTTATCAGGGCTGCCATTGTCAACGTTGTCTTGAGCATGAAATACATTCCTCTATGCTTCGAATTGACTGTGGTGGATCATCCACCATGGCCGTGAAGCTAACCTACGAACGCTGCCCTTTTATGACACTTGTATTGCAGTTTTATGACAGTGACGGCGATGCGCCCGCCGATTTTCAGAATGGCAAAAAAACGGTGAAGGTGTTGCCTTGTTCGACATCGCTGTCGATGATCAAGCGGCCCCGATGGTGATTGACGATATGCTTGACGATGGCAAGGCCAAGGCCCGTGCCGCCCATATCGCGGGACCGCCCCTTGTCGATACGATAAAAGCGCTCGGTCAATCTTGGCAGTTGCTCCGGCTCAATCACCTCGCCCTGGTTGGTAATTGCAATGGCGATACCAGGATCTCCCACATCCGGTATGCGCGTGTGGCGCGTGACCTTTATTTTGACCTGGGTGCCGGTCCGTCCATACTTGACGGCATTATCGATAAGATTGTGGAAAACTTCCGTAAGCTCATCCGCGTCACCGGCGACCTGCGGTGGATCGGGGGGAAGTTCAAGGTCAATCGTCATACCCTTGTCATCCGCCCGCGCGGAAACAGATTTTAAGATCTCGGCCAACAGCTTGGAAAGGTCGACAGCGCCTGTGGGCGGTATATGTTCACCGGCCTCGACGCGAGAGAGAGACAAAAGGTCATTGACCAGGCGCGCCATACGTTTTGCCTCCCCATCCATGATACCTAGAAACCGCGCCTGTGCCTCGGCATCCTCACGGGCCGGTCCTTGCAGGGTCTCAATAAACCCGATCAGGGACGACAGCGGAGAGCGAAGTTCATGACTAACATTAGCAACGAAATCGGCGCGAATACGCTCTGCTTCCCGGGCCGCAGTTACGTCGCGCAAAAGGCAGAACGCACGCGCGCCATCGCTGTTGCGCGACGGCAGATTGGCGACATGTAATTCAAAGACCAGATGGACGGGCGCGGCTTGGGTGAAAGTTGCATCGGAACAAGGTGCGCCGGCCAGGACGGCATCTACGGCATGGAGGGCGGCGGGATGACGCAACATCATCGACAGGTCACTGCCGGGCTGAAATTCGCCGAGCAACGCCCGCGCCGGTTTGTTCGCGGCCACCACTTGGCGTTCGCTATCAACAAGTATGGCCGGATCGATCAAGGCATCCAAAAGGGCACTTGTATTTTCTTCCACCATTCAACGGTTCCGTTCAAGTCGCAATTCACCCCTACGCAACCAATCCATGTGGACCCGTCGATGCAGTCACCACGATGCGGGACAAGGCGCGAAGGATCAACAAATACGCTCCAGGTAGGTTCGTGACCAATCAATTTTTTTGGCTCATAATGCCCACACCGAAAGTTGCATTAAAAATGCAGTTCGGCTTGAAGCGATTTTTTTCTTGGAAATATCGGGCCAAATGTGCGTTTGATCAATTTCTTAAAATAGCCGATTTGGACTAGGAGTGCAGGCATGCTGAATAATGTCGGTCTTTATCTTGGAAAACGGGCTCATCTGAACCCCAATGTAGAAGCGATTGTTGATGTTGCCACGGACCGGCGGTTCAGCTTCAGGGAAGTTGACGAGCGCGCGAATGCGATTGCCAATGCGATGTTGGCAAAAGGGATTAAGAAGGGTGACCGCGTCGCCATTTTGATGATGAATGGCGTTGAGTTTTTTGAATGTTTCATGGGCCTGGCGAAAATTGGTGCCATATCGGTGCCGCTGAACTGGCGGCTTGTGGCTGACGAGCTAACTTACATCCTCAAAGACGCAGGCGCGGTTGCGTTAATTTATGGCGGGGATTTTGGCGCAGTTGTCGCTGAAATCCATGGACGGGGCGACGACACCGACATTACGTGTTGGATCGAAAATTCCCAGGGCGCGACGCAGCAGTTGTTCGCCGATGCCTATGACGATGTGCTCGCCGGCGGATCAACACAATCACCTGAGATTACCGCAGGGGGGGATGACGATGTTTTTATCATGTACACATCTGGTACAACTGGATTGCCAAAGGGGGCCCAACATAGTCACAATACGTTGACCTGGGCCTTGATAACCGCCAATGCGACCTGGGATATGCGTCCCAAAGACCGCTACTCAATCGCCTTGCCAATGTATCACATAGGAGCATTATTGCCGGTCGCCCTGACCGCATATACTGGTGCGACTGCGGTTTTGATGCGCGAGTTCAATCCAAAACTAATGTGGGAGCTTATAGAAAGCGAGCGGATCAATTCGACCCTGGCCGTCCCCGCGATGCTGAACTTCATGCTGATGGTGCCCGATTTCGACAAGTATGATCTTTCCTCCCTTCGTCTTATCACGTCAGGGGCGTCTCCGGTCCCGGTCAGCCTAATTGAGAAATACCGCGATATTGGCGTGGAAATCCACCAGCTTTACGGCTTGACCGAAGCATGCGGCCCCGGAACAATGATTAGCGCAGAAGACGCGATGGAACGGATCGGCTCCGCCGGCAAAGGCTTTTTTCATACCTCGGTTCGGGTCGTGAACAAGGCCGGTGATGATGTCGCACCGGGCGAGCCGGGCGAGTTGCTGGTAAAGAGCGCACATATCATGAAGGGATACTGGAACAATCCCAAAGCGACAGCGGAAACCATCCGGGATGGTTGGCTCCACACAGGTGATATCGCACTTTGTGATGCCGACGGTTTTATCACTATTCATGATCGGGTAAAAGATATGGTGATTTCCGGCGGTGAGAACGTTTATCCGGCGGAACTGGAGAATGTCATAATGAGTTGCCCCGGCGTCGCCGATGTTGCCGTGATAGGCCAGGCCAGTGAACGTTGGGGCGAAAGCCCGTTTGCCGTCGTCGTGCGCAACGATGATAATTTAGCCGAAGCGGACATCTTGAAACATTGTGACGGCAAATTAGCCCGATTTAAGCAGCCCAAAGGCGCCGTGTTTATCGATGAAATTCCCCGCAACCCAACAGGTAAACCATTAAAACGGATATTGCGCGAACAGTTTCCGGGACCAGCCAGGGAATAGCTAGTGGTGCGAGCGAAACAGAAGAGACCTTCTGTTTCGTGTCTCGCGCACCACGATTCTAAAGAGTCTAATGGTCTTTCGATCCTAGCGGATGGGGACCATCCGTTAGAATCGGACCACTAGGTATTCAAGACTTGTTGTGTAATAGCCGCTATTGCGTGCAAAACGAACAACACGAAGTTGATGAAAACAAACGTGTCTTTTGCCAAGCCGCCTGCTAAATTTACGTCCCTACAGGGAGGAAACCACCATGACCGAGAATATCCTAGTCGTGCTCACCAACCCGGTTCCAGGGAAAGAGGACGAATTTAACGAATGGTACTCAAACATTCATCTACAGGAAATTTGCCAGCTTTCGGGCTTCAAGTCGGCCCAGCGCTTCAAACTGGGCGATGCCCAGATGGGGCCAGACGGCGCCCACCGCTATCTCGCAATCTATGAGATTGACGGCGACCCGGCGGCAGCTTTGGAGGCGCTGAAGGCGGCAAGGCCAGATCTAAATATGACGGACGCGCTCGACCCCGCTTCGATATCGACTCAAGTCTTTGGTGCTATCACCGGCATGGTGACGGCGAGTTAGAAATACAGCGTCTATTGCCTGGGCCATCCGGCTCGGCTTTCAAAACCCAGACCGGTATGCCGCCCTCTCGCCCGCGTACGTGCTGTACACCGGCCTCTACGAAGTTATTTGAAATTGCCAGCCTCGCATCACTGGCTTGGTCTATCGCCATGACCAAGCTATCGCTGAGGACAATTGGCGTCTTCAATTGGCGTGTAAGTTGTTCAAGGCGGCTGGCGATATTTACGGTATCGCCGATCACGCCATATTCCAGGCGACGCTCGTTACCTATATCGCCGGCGATGACCGGCCCGTAATGGAGGCCAATTCCGATACGCACCGCTTTGTCACCTGATGCCGTCCGCTCGCCATTCCATGCCGCAAGCGCCGTTATCATATCCAATGCGCATTGTAGGGCATGGCCGGCGTCATTGGGACCTGGTTCCGGTGTACCAAAAGTGGCCATGAGCCCATCGCCGATGTATTTGTCCAGGGTGCCTTCATTATCGAAAACCGCCTGCCCCAGCCGATTATGGTAGTCGCGAAGCAGTGCGATCACATTGGCAGCGGGCTCCCTCTCGCAGAGTTTCGTAAAACCAATTATGTCTACGAAAAGGACCGCGACATCCTGCTGACGCACGGTACCGAGCAGTTCGTTCGAACCACTCAGGCGGTCAACCACATTGGGCGAAAAATATCGCGCGAGATTGGCCCTCGCCCGTTCCGACAACGAACGGTCCGTCACTAAGCGCCGCGAGCGCCCAACAACGACCGCAAGGCCGCTGGCGACGATCAGGCTGGCCATAATCTCGATAAACCAATGGCCAAGATGAACGAAATTCGGATTGCCCAGCGCCTCAATAAAGGCCTCGGGAGAGCGTTCAGGTAAATCTATGTTGGTGAATACGCCCGGCTGATTGACCACCCACAACAACATACCCGTCCGCGCCGCGACGATGCATGCACCACACCACATAACCAGGCGCTGGCGAAAACTAAATGCGCTCTGCATCAGAAAGAGAAAGAACAGTGAAAAAAGACTTCCCTGCATCGCATACGCCGTCGGCCGCCCGACCTCGGAGAACGGATTTTCAAAAGTCAACGCGACTGCGAGCAGCGCGCAATCCATCGCAACAAAAAGGTACTTGAGCAGATCCATATGGAAGCGCCATTTCGCGCAGAGAAACTGCAGAAGACCCAGCAAGATAAAAGATATCAGTATCGAAAGGTCGAACGCGTAGGCCAATCCGCTGTTTGGATTGTCGATGATCTGCCAGGCCAGGAGGATCAAAAGGGCGATGGTCCTGGTCTTGGCGGCCAGCATCAGTCCCTGACGCTCTTCTTCCGCAAAGGCGCTCTCGGATCGATGCTGCAAACGCGCGCGGACGTTTCGACTGGCCTCCGACATGGCGCAATTCTAGCACCAGGTGCTTGATGAATCCATGCATCTCCGCTCCTGGTGCTTTTCGATGGCAACCACCACGAACTACGATTTCCGGGGCTTTCTACATTATGACGTCCACACGATTATATTTTCATCACGTCCGCGCACGGATTGGGGGCCTGCATTTTCAAAACCTGAAAGCAAGGCTTCGATTTCTGTGTCCGGTTCGTCACGGATGGCTGCGACAAGATCATCGCTCATGGCCATGCGCACGCCCAGGGACCGGGTCAACTCTTCCAGGCGGCTCGCCACGTTGACGCTATCGCCAAGCACAGCGTATTCCAATCGGCGTTCCGACCCGATGTCGCCCAGGACCACTGTGCCATGGTGTATACCAATCGAAACCTGGATTGGTTCAATGCCTTCCTCGCCGCGTTCCCGGTTCCATAAATCCATTGCCGCAAGCATGGCGCGGCCACAGCGCAGCGCGTTGCCCGCATCATGTGCGCTCGGATCGGGGTTGCCGAATGTTGCCATCAAACCGTCGCCCAAAAATTTGTCCAGGGTACCCTGATGATCGAATACGGCCCGTTCCATGCGTTGATGGAAATCCCGCAACAGCGCGACCACGTCTTCGGGGGATTTTCGTTCGGCCACGGCGGTGAAGCCGACGATGTCCACGAACATCACCGCAACCACCTGCGAGCGCACAGCCCCCAAAGGCTGATTTCGCGTGGCCATCTGGTCAACAATATTGGGCGGAAAATGACGCGCAAGATTGGCCCGTTCCTGCGCCACGCCCGCTTGGTTGATCAACAGTCGATTGGTGCGCTTGCCATTCAGCGCAAGGATGCCCACCACGATCAGAAATATCACTATTTCCTGTATGCGGGCGGGGACCAGTGGATCATTGGGGTCGACGAATTCAAGCATCCTCTCATAACCCTGGAAAGCGATAGTCAATTTTTCCGTAAGTTCCGGGATTTCGGTGCCAAACAGAATTACCAGGATAAGGGCAAACAGCCAAAGCCCCGTCGTCCAGGTACCGAAGGCGATGATTGTCCGCCAGGAATAGGCCATGGTGGCGCCTGCCAGCAGGACGTAAAAATAGCTGAATTCGCCAAACTCATACTGAAACGCCGTGGGCCAAGTTTCATGGGCGAAGTGATTGGGCACAACCATGACAAAGGTCATCAGGGCCAAATCGCAAAAGATAAGAAACAATTCCAACCTGGATTGCGCCACGCGCCCGGCCCTCAGCTGCGCCCATCCGATCAAGGCGAAACCGGCCAATATGGCTTCATAGTACAGCACCTCCCACGAGAAATTGAGGTAGAGGAGGAGCACGGCAATGATGGCCAATGCGACCCAACGGGCCCGTATCGCAAGCAACAATCCCTCCCGCTTATTGGCGCTTAGGGCCTCAAGCAGATGCTGGTTGGCGCGGGCCAGATCATCCTCGCGCAGGCCGACGGGCGGCTTAGGGACATATCTTCTTAAAAGGTTCGTCACCGAGTTTTCGGTCATGCCGGCTCCCTAATGGCGGAGATTGCGTTGTTGCGAACGAAGTTTTGCCACATAGCTGACAGACACTGTCGTCTCGGTCAACGAAACGAGCCAATTAGCCACCATGTCAGCGTTGTATAGGGATAATGAATTTTTGCCGTCACTTAGCGACCATCTTCTTAGAACCGATTTGCACCGACAAGTGTACTTGGTTCGCCCGGTACTTTCCCTGCCCCAACACCCGCAGAACTGACGCAGCTGCGCTTGGGACAAATGAACCATGTTTGCCCCCTTCCCCTCTGCGTACATTAATTTAAACTGTTGGGCATCGTGACAACATTCATGGGGGATAAATAATGTCGATTTCCGATAGTGCACGCGATTTCTTTGAGGCCTGCGAGACCGGCAAGGGTTGGGAGGGTTGCAAGGTATGGTGCCACGAAGATGCCGGCTTTTCCTGCCAGG
>Ga0233439_10001289_pt1 | contig 32557 bp, 31 predicted proteins | sample SI_123_September_6_FD_182713 | JGI IMG/M metagenome (GOLD analysis project Ga0233439, IMG submission 182713) | Seawater microbial communities from Saanich Inlet, British Columbia, Canada - SI_123_September2016_100_MG | ecosystem: Environmental > Aquatic > Marine > Inlet | place: Canada: British... | reverse complement strand
CCGGTGGTTCAATATGGGCAATGCGTTTCAGACTGTCTTTGACAATCTGGATTTTAAACTGCAACTGTTTTTCATAAGCCAGGTCCTGGAATTTGCAACCGCCGCAGTTGAAGAAAACAGGGCAGGGAGGGTCGACACGGTCCTTGGAGAACTCAAGTACTTTAAAGACCTTCACCACGCCAAAACGCGGAGTGGTTTTGACAACTTTTCCCACGATCTTATCGCCAGGCAGGCCGCCTGGTGTGAAAAGGGTGTAGCCCTCATGTCGGCAAAGACCGTCACCGCTGGAGGCCAGGGTTTCAACATCCAGTTCAAGTCGGTCATTTTTTTTGACCGGAATATTCAGTTTCAGCTTTGCCATGAGTTCAAGAGTTCCAGTTGGTTGCGGGAAGTGCGAAACCATAGCACCCGCTGAGTCAGGAAGCAAATGCTAAAACTGTGTGGGGCAGTAATTTGAACTGCCGGGTTGAAAGAGGGTGGTATACTCCTAGGTCATGAACGATTGTATTGCCATATTTGGAGCGGTGAAAGAGGAAATTGCCGGTATCAAGCGGGCAATGAATATTTCAGACCGTGTGCGTCTGGGGAGAACAGATGTCTGGCCCGGCAAGTGGGGAGGGCAGAATATTGTTCTGGTCCGCTCCGGCGTAGGCAAACAAAGGGCAGAGGATTCCACCCTTCAAGTCATCGACCGTTTTCAGCCCAAAGCCCTGATCAGCACCGGTTATGCCGGGGCGGTCCAGCCGGAACTGAATGTCGGCGATCTGGTGATTGCCGATTCCATTGCGGAAGTGAATGGAGAAAGAAAATATTTTCCTGATCCCGATTGGTTGGATCGTGCCCGGAGTGTTCCCAGCTCTGATGGAATCAAGACGGTTGTGGGCGGATTGCTAACCGTTGACACCGTGATTCACGAGCCAGCGGCCAAGCGGGAGTTGGGAAGAGGTTATAGTGTTCAAGCGGTGGAAATGGAAACTTCGGTGATTGCCAGAGTGGCTGAAGAAAAGGGTCTGCCTTTATTGTCTGTACGGGCAATTTCTGACAGCGTCGATCAGGAACTCCTGGACAGCTCGTCGTTTCTGGGAAGTGATGGAGAAATTTCAACCCTCAAAGCCGGATGGTATGTATTGACGCATCCCGGTTCCATCAAAAGCGCGTTGTCGCTTCGCACGCAAACCCAACTGGCAACCCAGAGTATGACAAGGTTCTTGTCTGACCTTTTAGGTTGATTGCAGGATTTGGTTCATGTGCCTTCCGACACGACTTTGTTTCTGCCGGATTCTTTTGCCAGATAGAGCCTTCGATCAGCAAGGTCGATGGTTTTTTCGATCTGGGTATTTCCATCGTTATACTCGCTGGCCCCAAAACTCATGGTTACTTGAATTTCCTGTCCTTCATGGGTAATGGGTTTTTCGGAAATCAACTCCCGGATTTTATTGCCATGCAGAACCGCTCCCTCCAAGCCCGTTTCAGGAAGTAAAATCAAAAACTCTTCTCCTCCCCATCTTGCCACCTGGTCTATTTCCCGCTTTCCTGTATTCAGGAGTTCGCTGACATTTACCAAAACAGCGTCTCCTGCCGCATGACCATAGGTGTCGTTGATTTTTTTGAATAAATCGATATCGCCAAAAAGGATCGAAAAAGGTTTCTGGCTTCGCTTGAAACGCATGGCTTCAGTTTCAATCTTTTGTAAAAAAGCTCGCCGATTGAACAGTCCTGTTAGAGAGTCTGTTTCGTTGTCTTGGGTCAATTTTTTGATAGCGGCTGATAGAGTCAGGTGGGCCTTGACCCTGGCGTAGACTTCTTCCAGCCTGAAAGGCTTCATAATGAAATCCACCGCCCCTACACCAAACCCTTCTACGACATCTTGGGTTTCTCCCTTGGCGGTAATAAAGATAATGGGTATGTTTTTCAACTCCGCATCTTTTTTCAATCGTATGCACACGTCATAACCACTGATCCCTGGCATCATGACATCCAGTAATATCAGGTCGGGTTTCACTTTTGGTATCAGCTCCAGGGCCATTTCTCCATTAAGGGCAACTGTGGTCTTGAATCCGAATTTGGCCAGGAATTTTCGCAGAATATCCACATTTGCCTTGGTATCATCGACAATCATTATTGTCATTGACTCCGGTGGAAATAATTTCTCTACATCCAGTAACATACGATTCCCCAAAAAATAATTTTCAATCCTTTCTATCTACTGTGCCACAGATTTATTTTTATCGAGACATTATTCAGCAGAAGTACTTTCTGGCAGGAAACGCTGCTCCTGAAAACCGGGCAAAAATTGACACACGGCAGGGAAAAATTGCGCTGAGAGAGGGAAATTTTGACTCGGAAAACTGTCAGAGGGGAATCGGGAAAGGGTTTGTTTAAAACGAGTTGTGGGGTTTTCGTTAGTTGGGAAACAAAATGGCATGAGGATTGCTGTATATATCAATGAAGATTCGAACTGGCACTGCCACCTCCAACGGATTGGGTTTACCTCCAAGTGGCCCAATCCGTGGCGTGCCAAATCGATGGCTAACAAGCTTTTCTCTCCGGCTCCCTACCAAGGGAGCCGCCCTCCCCCCCTCTTTTTTTCCGCAGTAGTTATTGCAAAAATCAATCCAGTTTGAAGACAAAGTGAGTGTTGCTTCCACCTCCACCCGGTTTGGGGCCTCCAGTCAGAAGATGGATTCCGTCCTTCCATAAAACAGATGCCAGCCCGTGTCGTCCTGACGGCATGGATTTGAAGGTTTTCCATTTATTGGTTGAAGGGTTATACGCTTCATTTTCAACAAAGGTTCCTTTTCCTGATTCCCCTCCAAAGACATGGATCAATCCATTTAAAACCTGTGAGGTGATGCCGCTCCGTGCTGTAGGAAGAGGAGCGTGGCGATTCCACTTACCCGTTTTGGTGTCATAGGATTCGTTGACATCCAGATTATTGTTGTAGTCGACATCCACCCTTCCTCCAATGGCGAAAAGTTTTCCGCCTGTTACGGAAACGGCAAGATGGTCACGTGCGGTAGGCATGGGGGCAAAGGTTTCCCATGTATTTGTTTCAGGGTCGTAAACTTCATGGGCAGGAGTGTTGACCAGGCGTACCAGTTTTCGGTGTGCGCCTCCCACCAGATGAATTTTTCCGTCAATCACTCCAGCGGAATGTGCTCCGCGCGCGGTAGGCATGGGAGCTTTCGCAGTCCAACGATGGATTTCCGGGTCATACTCGTAGTTGACAGCAACGGGTCTCCACGTACCGGAATCAAACCCGCCAATGACATACAGCTTGCCATCCACCACAGAAGCCGTTGTATGGTGCAGGCCACGGGGAAGGGGAGTGATTCGACTCCAGGTGCCAGATCCCGGGTGCCAGACATCCACTTTGCTGGAAATCCCTTTTGGAGTAAACCCTCCCAACACATATATTTTACCATCGACGAGTGCGGAAGAGGATTCGGTTCTTTTGACAGGAGTGGGAGAAAGCTCAACCCAGGTGCCCTCAGGGTTGGCCTCTGAGATAAGGGGGAAAGCAAAAATTCCCGCAAGAAGAGTGATGAAAAATCGTTTCATAATTTCCTCTGCTAGCCGCAGGGGCAACTGGGCAACGACTCGTTGAGCCGTCTTTGTTTCTTGCTAGCCAACTAAAGCTATTACCCCTCCGGGGCACGAAAGCTAAGGAGGGAATATCACGTGCACTTTGGCCCCACGCCTAGTGGTTGCTAGTGTTCTTCCCTGCCAAGGGGCGGAGAACCTCCGCTGGCAAGTTGCAATATCTTTATTTTGCCGACAAATGTTCTCTCGGCGCAATCAAGTTTTGCTAGTGGCCTCCCCTGTCAAGGGGCGAACGATTTTGTCCAGAGTGATTAATTGTTCCAGCAGTTCGGGTAGCAGATCGAGTTTCAGCATATTGGGTCCGTCCGATAAAGCCTGGTCAGGGTCAGGATGAACCTCCATAAACAGGGCATCGCAACCCACTGCTACCGCTCCGCGGGCCAGGTCGGGGATCATCTCCCTTTGCCCACCACTCTTTGTGCCCTGGCCTCCGGGTTGTTGCAGGCTGTGGGTGGAATCGAACACCACCGGATAGCCATAGTCCCGCATCAAAACAAGGGAACGCATGTCCACCACCAGATTGTTGTAACCAAAGGTCACTCCCCGTTCTGTAAGCAGGATATTTTTATTGCCGCTTTCTTCAAGCTTGTTTACGACATTCTTCATATCCCAGGGAGCCATGAACTGGCCTTTTTTAACGTTGATCGGTTTGCCAGTGCCAGCCGCTTTTACCAGAAGATCTGTTTGTCGGCAAAGAAAAGCGGGGATCTGCAAAACATCGAGCACTTGTGCCGCCGGGTCGATTTCTTCCTCCTTATGGACATCGGACAAAACGGGGACCTGCAAATCCGTCTTGATTTTTTGCAGGATTTTTAATCCCTCTTCCAGTCCCGGGCCGCGAAACGATTGTATGGAAGACCGGTTGGCTTTGTCGTAGGATGCCTTGAAAATGAAGGGCACTCCAAGATCCTCTGTAATGCGTTTGAGTTTCTCGGCGATGTCGCGGGTGATTTTTTCCGATTCAATCACGCAGGGGCCTGCTATCAGTGCCAGAGGGTTTTGCCCTCCAATGTCAAAGGGCCCTGTTGGAACGGAGCAGGTGACTTTGGGCGTATTGCTCACTGGGTCTCCTGTGCGGCAACAATGGCAGCCTGCACTTCCTTGGAAATGGGGACGGGATGGGGGACTTCGGTCCGGGGAGGCAGTCCCTCCTCGGCAAGAAGGCCCAGCATGATTTCGCGCACCTTTTCATTATTGCTGGCTTTATACACGTTGGGAAACCCGTTTGCCGTAATTTCCGTTAGATTAATATCTGGGAAATCTTCGGTAAGAAGAAAGATCAAAGGAATTCTCCGAAACTTCTTTTTTAGATTCATCAGGTGTTTGATCTCGTTTTTGTCCTTACGCGGGACAAACACTATCAGGTCGCAACGAATCCGATCGGGCTTTTTGAAACAGTCATTGGGAGAAACAAACGTCATGATGGTGAAAATTTCCTCACTGAGAAATTTCGCCAATGGAATACGATCGCTCCTTATTGGGTCAACGATGAATATGGTCTTATAGTTCATGAAATCTTCCTGAAGTTGGCATGTGGCGGAGATATTTTTCCTCAGCCTCCTTTGCTAGAGGCCTAGTTTAACATTAAACGGAGCAGCGGTAACGTGAAATCAGTTCCGGCCGGGTCGCCGGGTTTGCTTTATTCATTCCCCTGTGGAACAATATTATCAAGCATGGACAGAAAACTTTCGATTCCCTGGTTATCCCGATGAATAAACAAATTGGTTTCCTGTTGCTAATTTGGTTCCTGACCATCTCTCCCGCACATTCTAAAGACCTGGTGGTCGTTGTTAAAATTTCAGGAGCCATCAATCCCGCCGTTGCCGAATACGTTTCGCATGAAATCAGCCAGGCCAATGCCGATCAGGAAGCATTGATTGTTCTGCAGATGGACACTCCCGGCGGACTGGACACTTCCATGCGCCAGATCATCAAGAAAATCCAAAGCTCTAAGATTCCCGTAGCCTCATTTGTTGCGCCGAGTGGATCACGTGCCGCCTCAGCGGGAACGTTCATCACCATAGCCTCTCATATTGCCGCCATGGCACCGGGCACCAATATTGGTGCCGCCCATCCGGTAAATATGATGGGTGGGGGAGGCGAGGGCGAGCAGGCGAAAACCATGGAACACAAGATTGTCAACGATGCCGCCGCCTATATCCGTTCCCTGGCGGAGCTTAGAAAACGCAACGCGCATTGGGCGGAACTGGCAGTGGTCAAGAGCGTTTCCATATCGGCGGAAGAAGCTATGCGGCTCAATGTGATTGATCTCATTGCCGCAGATGTGAAGGCGCTGGTACTTGCTGTTGATGGAAGGGAAGTGCAAGTCGCCTCGGGTTCGGTCACCCTCAAGACGGGAAACCTTCAAATCGTTTATCACGAGATGAACCCCCGGCAAAAATTTCTGGATATTATTTCCAATCCCAATGTGGCGTATATACTCATGATGCTTGGGATGGTGGGTCTTTATTTCGAGTTGTCCAATCCCGGACTGGTTCTACCCGGTGTGATTGGCGCGATCAGCCTCATTCTCGCGCTCTATGCCATGCAGACTTTGCCCATCAACTATGCCGGGCTTTTGCTGATTATTTTTGGCGTGATTCTGTTCATTGCTGAAATCAGTATCATGAGCTACGGCCTGTTATCGGTTTCCGGGGTGATCTCGATTTTTCTCGGGTCCACCATGCTGATAGACAGTGACGACCCTGCCTTGCAGATTTCCCGTGCCATCCTTTATCCAACACTGAGTCTGACAGTGGTTTTGTCTGTCGGGATCATTGTTCTCGCTACCCGCACGCGGAGCCTGAAGAAACAGAGCGGGATGGAGGGGATGGTCGGCGAAACCGGTCTGGTGAAAGAAACTTTGAGTCCACACGGACGAGTCCTGGTCCACGGTGAGTTGTGGGAAGCCGAATGTGAGGGCGAGATAACAGAAGGGGAAACAGTCCGGGTCGATTCAGTAAATGGACTGAAAGTAAAAGTCACTAAAATTGACCACTAGCCGTGGAGGCAACGAGCAAGGACTCGTTGAGCCGAGAATATGGTTGCTAGCGGTAAAAAGCTATTGCAAGTTGCTTGCGGAGGTTCTCCGCTTGACCGGGCCACGCTCGGTGGAAATGAGCAGTGATTTTTTTGTGAGTAAAGAGTTGTTCTCGGCTTAAAGAGCCTTTGCTAATTGGGTCCAGCGTCACGTTGGATTGTGGAGGTACTCCACCCATTTTCCCCCGGTCTAAAAAAGTGACTTTGATTCAGTCTGTCGGCCTGCTGGTTCTCTTCATAGTGGCTTACGCCGCATTCCTGCTCTTATTTGAAAATAAAATTATTTTTTATCCCTCCCGCTACCCGGAAGGATTTTGGGATCCGGCGTCTGTAGGGGTTGTGGCAGAGGATGTTTATTTTACAGCAGAGGATGGAGTAAAACTGCATGGCTGGTTCCTTCCTGCTAAAAATGCGGTGGCGACCCTGCTATGGTTTCATGGCAACGCCGGCAACCTCAGTCACCGGCTCGATAATATCCAACGCCTTACACCGCTCAACCTGAACATTTTTATATTCGATTACCGGGGCTACGGACGTAGTGAAGGCGAACCGGATGAGCAGGGAATCTATATGGATTCTCAGGCGGCGTATAAGAAGGTTCTTGCGATGGATGGGGTGTCCATTGAGTCCCTGTTTCTTTTCGGGCGTTCCCTGGGCGGCATTTGCGCGGTTGAGACCGCTTCGAACAACCCGGCACGCGGCCTGATCCTTGAGTCGGTATTCACCTCTGCATCGGATATGTCGAGAAAAGTTTTTCCGCTCATTCCCCTTGGCTGGGCACTTCGATCCAGGTTGGATGCTGTAGAGAAAGTTCCTCACCTTCAGTTGCCAAAACTTTTCCTGCATGGTACGCAGGATGAGATCGTCCCCTATGACCTCGGGCGCAAACTGTTCGACCATGCAGGAGAACCCAAAACGTTTTATGATATCGAGGGGGCCGGGCACAATGACACGTATATTCTGGGTGGACGTGGCTATTTTAACGCTCTGAACCGATTTATCACCGAAACCCTGAAAAACTCTGACAATAAGAGATGACCTCACTGGAATTTTAGGTTACATTTTTCGTTACGGTTTTTTTTATCCTCAAAATGGATGCTGTTGAGCATCTTGGAGAACATGGCAGTTCGAGAAGACATTTTAAAAAATATTAAACGTGTGGTGATCAAGATTGGGAGCAGTGTTATTTCCAATCGGGATAAAGGACGTTCTCCGTTGGAGTGCGGCCTGAGCCGGGAATGGGTGCGGCATTACGCGCGTAAAATAAAGGCCATCCGCGATAAGGGTTACGATGTGGTGCTGGTCTCATCCGGTGCGATTATGGCGGGGCGGGAACGCCTGGAGTTTGGTCGGGCCGATTTAACGGTTCCTGAAAAGCAGGCCTGTGCCGCTATTGGCCAGAGTTTCCTGATGCATACCTATGAGAAGGCTTTCGAAAAAAAAGGACTGAAGGTTGCCCAGATACTTTTGAGCCACGATGACCTGGGAAATCGCAAACGCTACCTCAACGCCAAGCACACCATCGAGGCGCTTCTGGAAAAGGGCGTCATTCCTATCATCAATGAAAACGATTCGGTCACCGTTGAGGAGATCAAGATTGGCGATAATGATTCTCTTTCCGCAACCGTGGCCTGCCTGGTGGATGCGCAATTGCTCATCATCCTTTCTGATGTTGAGGGACTGTATGATCGGGACCCTTCCCTGAAAAGCAAAACTGAAAAAGCGCAACTGATTTCTCATGTTCCCAGAGTCAATGAAGACATCGAGAAAATCGCGGGAAAAAGCAACAACCGGTTGACGGTTGGAGGGATGCTCACCAAAGTTCGGGCGGCAAAAAAAACCATGAGTTCCGGTATTCCCGCGCTGGTGGTCAACGGACTGGACGAAAAGGTTGTCGAGAAAATCTTTGCCGCTAAAGAAGTGGGTACATTATTCTGGTCGGGAAAAGGCAAGATCCGCGACCGCAAACACTGGATCGCGCATACCCTGAAATCCGCCGGAACGCTGACGATCGATGAAGGAGCCCGGAAAGCCCTGGTGGACAGAGGAAAAAGCCTCCTCCCTGCGGGATTGCTGAAGGTAAAAGGCAATTTTGAGTTTGGCAATGCCCTGACTCTCATCGATGAGTCGGGCAAAGAAATTGGTCGGGGACTGGTCAACTATAATTCCCGTGACCTCGAACGCATCAAAGGCATGAAAACCTCCGCTGTGCGCAGCCTGATGGAAGAATCTTTTTACGAAGAAGTGATCCACCGTGACGACCTGGTAATTCTTTAAATGAGTAAATGGTGGGAAAAGGAACCGCTTCGGTTTGAATGCCAGGCCGATTGCTACAAATGTTGCGTCAAACCGGGTATCGTGAATTTTGACCGTGGAGATATTCGCAAAGCCGCCGATTTTTTGAAAATCTCTCCGGCGGAATTCAAGAAAACCTTCCTCACCCGCGATGACGGTTACTGGGTCCTCGAAGTGGGGGAAGGAGGCGCACCCTGTTCCTTTTTGACCGATCAGGGATGCGGCATCCACCCCGCCAAACCCAAACAATGCGACTCCTACCCGTTCTGGCGGGAGAACATGGATTCCAAACCCATGTGGAAACTGGTTGGCGGATTCTGCCCCGGTATCGATATCGGCCCCATGGTCCCCGTGGAAACAATAAAATCCTTCCTCAAAAAATTCACCCTCTGACGAGGGAGGCGACTTGGCAGGAGCTCGTTAAGTCGAGAGTATCGTTGCTAGCAGTAAAAAGCTATTGCACATTGCCACCGGCGGCTCGCCGGTCACACTGGCCCCACGCCTGGTGGCCCCTTAGCAGGGGAGGCAAGTAGCAAAGGTTTTTTAAGCCGAGAACAACTCTTTTCTCGCCAGAAAAAGCAACGGCACTCTGGCCCCACGCCTAGTGGTTGACAAGGGGGGGAGGGGTGAGGATAATACCCCGCTGGGCGCTAATTTTATTTATGTTTAGTTGTTGATCAGGAGAGATTCATGCCGGTTGCGGTTGTAGTGGGAATGCAGTGGGGCGATGAGGGGAAGGGTAAGATCATCGACCTGCTCGCAGAAAAGATGGATGTGGTGGCCCGGTATCAGGGAGGCCACAACGCCGGGCATACTATTTGTTTCAATGAGAAACAATTTGTCCTGCATCTCATCCCATCCGGAATTTTCCATAAAGATAAACTGTGCGTGATTGGTAACGGCGTGGTGCTGGACCCGCAGGCGTTGGTGGAGGAAATGCGCCAGTTAGAGGAAACCGGAGTTGACCTGGAAGGCAGGCTGGTCATCAGCGACCGGGCCAACATCATCATGCCTTATCACGGTACCAGTGATAAAGGCCGGGAGAGCGGAAGTGGATTCCAGAAAATTGGCACCACGGGAAGAGGTATCGGCCCGTCCTATGCCGACAAAATCGCCCGGGCAGGAATCCGCACCTGTGATCTTCGGGATGAAGCCTACCTGAAAGAACGGTTGCAGGCCAATCATCAGGAAAAACAAAAGATTTTGCAAAGCCTCTACGGTACGGAACTGTCTGGATTCAACAGTATGTTCGATGAGTTGATGGGTTACCGGGAAACCATTTTAAAATATATTGCCGATACCCACATCCTCATGCGTGATCAGATCGCTCAAGGGAAAAATATATTATGTGAAGGCGCGCAGGGAACCATGCTGGATGTGGATCATGGCACCTATCCGTTTGTGACTTCTTCCAACTCAACTGCAGGCGGTGCCTGTACTGGACTCGGTATTCCGCCAACAAAGGTGGATAAGGTACTGGGTGTGATCAAGGCTTATACCACCAGGGTTGGCGAAGGCCCGTTCCCCACCGAATTGTCGGATGAGGATGGCCAGCGTCTGGGCAAGGTCGGGCATGAGTTCGGCGCGACCACCGGCAGGCCCCGGCGGTGCGGATGGTTCGATGCAGTGGTTGCCAGATATGGCGTTCACCTCAATGGTATCGATGCGCTGATTCTCACAAAAATCGATGTGCTGGATGGATTCAAAACCATCAAGGTCTGTACCGGTTATGAATATAAAGGGAAAGTGTTTCCCGACATGCCCGCCGACCCTGAGGTTCTGCAAAACTGCCAACCGGTTTACACAGAATTTGACGGCTGGTCGGAAAGTACTGTTGGGATACAGGAGCTTGATCGGTTGCCCGACAACGCCAGACGTTATATCGACCAGTTGAGCGAACTTCTTGCAACCCCTTTCATGATAGTCTCCACCGGACCGGACCGGGAACAAACCATCCAGTGTAGTTCCTTATTTTGACCCCTCCCCTTAGCAGGGAAACCTTTGATATAATAAAAAGCTAATAATGTAGCTTTTTTAAGGGTTGCTCATGTTGACCATTGTCATATTGGTTTTTGCCTGCCTGTTTTTTTATTTTGTGGGCTATCGGTTCTATGCCGAACGGTTGGATCGGGAATTGATCCAGCCTGAGGCCAGCCGGGAGACTCCCGCGACAAAACAAAACGATGGTGTGGACTATGTCCCCAGCAAGCCTTTGGTATTGTTCGGGCATAATTTTGCGTCCATTGCCGGTGCAGGGCCGGTCATCGGGCCGATCATTGCCATGCATCATTTTGGCTGGGCGATCACGCTGGTGTGGATCATGCTTGGCAGTGTGTTCATCGGCGCGGTTCACGATTACCTGACCCTGATGGTCTCGGTGCGCAATCGTGGTAGTTCCATCGCCGATATCGCGGAAACCACTATGGGGGTCAGGGCCAAAGCCGTGTTCGCCATTTTTCTTATTCTGGCCATGCTGTTGGTGATCGCCGTGTTCGGTGTGGTGGCGGCTAAAACCCTCATCGCCCAACCGGAAATGGTGTTCCCCACTTTTGCCATCATTCCTGTTTCGATGATCCTCGGCTGGTGCATTTATAAAAAGAATTTCAGCCTCAAGATAGCTTCTGCCGTTGCGGTGCTGGCGGTTCTGCTGAATATTTTTATCGGATTCAAAATTCCCCTGCCTTTGCCAGAAGAGGGCGTGATGGGTTTCTCCCCGCTATTGTTCTGGTTTGTGGTGCTGATGGTTTATGCCGGGGTGGCCTCGATCCTGCCGGTGCAAACACTTTTGCAACCGCGCGATTACCTTTCTACATTTATATTATTCGGTTCCATGTCATTGGGCATAATTGCCCTGTTATGGGTAGCACCCGGACTGAACACTCCGGCCTGGAGAGGCGCGATGTCCGATGTGCAGGGTCCGGTCTGGCCGATGTTGTTTGTGCTGGTGGCCTGTGGCGCGGTGTCCGGTTTCCACTCGCTGGTTGCTGGTGGCACCACCTCAAAACAACTGGCTAATGAAACCCAGGGTAAGCCCATTGCCTACGGCGGCATGCTCACCGAAGGCGTGGTTGCGGTTGTCACCGTCCTCATGGTGGGCGGCGGATTGTACTGGATAGCCCCGGAAGGCGGCGGCATCGATATGGCCCGATTGGGGTTCCGCGAGACCCTGCAATCCGGCGGATGGATTCTGGCGTTTGGCAATGGATACGGCAACGTGGTGCACCAGATGTTGCCGACTTTGAGTTTTACTATCGCCTCGATGATAGCGGTATTGGCTTTGAACACCTTTGTGCTGACCACCCTTGATACCGCCGTGCGCATCACGCGGTTTCTGGTGCAGGAGGCATTGGGAAATCAGTTGCCCGCGTTTCGTAACAAATATGCTGTGACGGTTTTAGTGGTGGTTGCCGCTTATCTGATCGGCGCGACCGATGGCTGGCAGAAAATCTGGCCCATTTTTGGCGCGACCAACCAGCTCATTGCGGCGGTGGCCCTGTTCGTGGTGGCGACCTGGTTGATGGCGGTCAAACGGCCCACGCAGTATGTGCTTTATCCTGCCCTGTTCATGGTGGTGACCACGATCGCGGCATTGGGTTGGCAGGCTTACCAGTTCTTTACCGCACGACAACCTAATCTATTTCTCGGGACGGTGGCGGTGGTGCTCATTGCATTGGCTGTTTTTGTCGGATACGAGGCCATGCAGTCCCTTAAAGGACGAAGAAGGATCGTGATTCAGGATGCATCGGAAATTCCTGCCCGTGCCGAGTGATCGAGATAATATTTGGCTCCGGCATTTGAATAGATTATTATGTTCCCTACCCTCTAAACCTTAAGAGTTTTTTATTGTGAAGATCAGCGAGGTCCTGGCCATCCAGGAAAAATTGAAGGAAAAAAGCGCGCCGGTTAAAAAGTCCAAGCCGAAAGCGAAGCCCAATAGCAAAAAAGCCCTGAAAGTGGTGCGCACGAAAGAAACCCCGAATCCCAATGCCCTGCAGTTTGTCATCAACGCGGTGCTTCTCGACAACGGCAATATTTCTTTCGCCAGCAAAAAAGAAGCTGAAGGAGACAAAATGGCAACCGCCCTGTTCGAGCGGCCCGGTGTGTTGAGTGTGTTTGTCATGGATAATTTTGTCACCGTGACCAAAGACGACAAGACCAGTTGGGTTCCGTTAAAAGACAGGATTTGGAAAACCATTGAAGAAACCGTGATCCTGTATCAGGCCGAAGGAAAAGTGCAGTTGAGCGAGGTGGATGTCATCAACTTCATCAAACTCAACGATGAGAAAAAACTTCAGGGAATCGAAATGGTGCTCAACCGTTCGATCCGCACCAACCTCGCCCAGGACGGCGGCGGCGTGGAACTGAAAGGTATAGACGGTAACGAAGTCCAAATCCATTACCAGGGAGCCTGCGGCTCTTGTCCCACCTCCACCAGCGGCACCCTGCAATACATCCAGACCCAATTGCGCCAGCAACTGCACCCCGAACTGACCGTCAAATCGGTCTAGCCACTCGGCGTGGGGCCAGTGTTGTCATGCTGAGCTGTTCTGTCATCCTGAGGCCCTCGAAGGGTGGGCCGTTCGAAGGATCACCCTCTTCATTCATTAGGAACACATGAATAAAAAAGACATCCATACACTTATCAGACTTGTCAGAAAATGTGGGGAGAGTGTTTGTGATAAGGGTACGTTTGAAGAACGGCAAACAAAATTTCTTGTTATGAAATGGAAATATCAAGGTAAGGAGTTTGCGCATAAATTTCCAGGTTCACAAAAAAGATCAACCCTCAATCACCAGTATTCCCAAATGCGAAAGAACCTGCGGGCAAGTGGTTTAGGGCCACCCAATGAATTTTCTACGGAATTTACGGGTTCCGTTGAACAACGGGAATTGTTGGAAGAACTTTGGCTTCATCTTGGGACGGATGACGAAGGTGAAACCCCCTATGGTGGAGAGGTAGAGTGATGATAAATGAAGGTGTAGGCTTGTCACCCTGAGCTTGTCGGCTGGTTGTCACCCTGAGGCCCTCGAAGGGTGAGGCTCTCGAAGGATGACATGCTGAGCTTGTCGGTTGGTTGTCACCCTGAGGCCCTCGAAGGGTGAGGCTCTCGAAGGACCCCTTCCTTTCCCCGCGCTAAACAGGAAAAATCGGACGTTCAATCGCGCTGATCGTTAGCCCGCAAACGACCCAAAGCGAACATTCACGAAGAGAATAGAAAGAGCTGGTGATGACCGATAGCAGGCCTTTTTCGTGCACCCCAATCTTTCCAGGTGATTTTATCAGGGCTGTCTTCTCTTTTTGGGTTTTGTTCCTATTTGATCAGCCTATTTCTTCTCATGCTCCTTCATCCACTGCCGGGCCATTTTCTCTGCTCTGCTAACCTGAGCAGGATTAATATCTCTTCTAATCAATTTCATATATTTATGGCCGCCGCCATATCCCTTTTTCGCAATGATGTAATACCATTTGTAGGCTTCGACATAGTCTACTTCTACACCCAGTCCCTCGCGATACAACTTTCCAAGTTTATACTGGGCATCGTCATGCCCTTGTTCAGCCAGGGGTTTCCATTTATCAAACGCTACTTTGTAATCTTTTTGCTTGAACGCATCCATCCCCTCATTAAACTGGCTTGAGCAACCCACAACAGACACAAGGATCAGGAATATTTGAATTAATTGCTTCATCTCTTTCAGTCCTCCGAATAGCCTGATTTTGCTATAATAGTGCCATCCATGCAATACATCATAAAGATAAAGTGTTGCGTCGACCAGTTGAAGTCGCAACCCAAAGCGGACATTCGCGTTTTGGTGTAAACTGCAAGATAAAAATTATTTTTGCAGGATATTTATTAATTAGCAAGAAATGGAGCAATAATGCTTTCGATAAAAGTCGAAGGACTCGACATCCCCTGGACGGCCCTCACCTTGGGCTGCATACAGATTGCCCCCAGCAAAGAGTGGGGAGACTTGTGTTCGGTAGAAGAGGCCGACCGGGTGGTGAAGACCGCCCTGGAGGGCGGCATTATGGCGTTTGATACCGCCGAGAGTTATGGCGACGGGGAATCCGAACGCCGCCTCGGCAGTGCGCTGGGCTCACGTAAAAACGATGTTCTCATTATTTCCAAAATCACGCCCGATGCCGAATTGACTGTCGAGGCTTACCAGTCGCGTCTTGAAGGTACGTTGAAAAATCTTGGGCGGGATTATGTCGATGCCTATCTGGTCCACTGGCCGGGAATGTACATAGATTCATTGGATAATATGCAGAAGTTGTGCGACATCATGGCAGCCCTCAAAGAGAGTGGCAAGACCCGTACCGTAGGTATCTCGAATTTCCTGGCGAAGGACATTGTCCTGATGTCAATCGCCGCCCCGTTGTTCACCGTCAATCAGGTTCCTTATAACCTGCTTGAGCGCGGGTTCGAAGGAGAGAATTTAAGACAATGTGAAAAGGTCGGTATCGGTTACATGGCGTGTTCGCCCGGTGCCCGGGGTCTTTTAGCTGGTCAACTCGATGACGGGTCCGCACCCACTCGCAGGGATTATCACCTGTATGGGCAGTCTTCTTTGGACAGTTCGCAAAACTTGCGCGACACGGTTCAGGAAATTGCACAGGAAATCAATACGGCCCCCATCAACGTGGCACTCGCCTGGGTGACCCAGCAAAGGAATATCACTACCACTGTGGTGGGGACACGCAAAGCGGATCAGGTGAAGGAATTTTGTGCAGCCGGTGATATAACGCTTACTTCCGATCAGCTGGATCGACTTAACGAGGAGAGCAATCTATTTCATGGCTGGAGAGGTACAGGTATCTGATGACGACTGGAGTCAAGACCATGGAGCCAGGCAGTTTTTTTAGTTCGAAGAGAGAGTTGCATCATTTACGTGCTCATAAAGGGCAAGTTTGACATCATTCCAGCGCTATAACTATTTCATCTCATTTAGAAGAACCTGTTTGAGATAATAAGCAAAGAAATACTTTCTGTTAGACTTTCCTCTGACGAATGTCTGCTATTGGCCGAACGGAGACACATCGCTATCCGACTCAAAGCGGACATTCTCATGAATAGTAAAAAATGGACTTACTGAGAAGTAAGTAGCTGGCTTCTCCTTATAATATATTTCTAGCCAACTTCCAACTTTGGTCAGCTTTCGTTTGAAGACTTACATATAAAAAAATATTAATAATTATTGAATTCAAGTAAATTAAAGACTTGAAAGCGAAGACAAACTTATGCCAAATAAAATTATAAGTCGTCAAACGAATCTGGACCTGCGGAGGGCCCTTTGCAACAGTGGTCGCAAATAATGAAAAATGAGAAATGGGGAAGGCAAAATATTCGCAGGATTTTGACCCCGGCGATTTGGGTGATCGGGATCTTATACACCTTCCGGTCGCATTACACCGGATGCCCAAGAGAAATCATTCTGGGCGGCTGGTTCATTGCGCCAGTGGTGTGGCTAGTGCTTGAAAACTGGTTTCTGTACGAGCCCGGCAAGGATGATTGGGAGCAATTCAAAAAATGGCAGTGGCATCAACGCAATTTATGGCTGGCCACATCAGCCTACCTCGCAGTAAAATATCTACCACTAGCATGATTTGGCCTTAGCAACATTAACCCAGTCTATAAGATACTTTCTGCTAAAGTTCACTTCACCGAATGTCCGCTATTGGCCGGTTGCTGCCCCATAGAGTGGTTCCACGAATGTCCGCTTTCAGGTTGTTGCTTTTTATTTCCCCAGCTTGAGCAGTTCGTTCAGGATATTGCCCGGTTTTTCAGTCAGGGATTTATGCGGCTGGAGGGTGAAGTCCGGTTTGCTGAGTTTGCCATGCACTTTGAAATAAGTTTCAATCACCCCGCCTTTCTTCCCGCCGGCTAAAATCTGCCCCAGCAACGGAATCGCTTTGAGGGTCTTATCCAGCATCTGCAATGGCATGGCCTTGGCCTGCGCCTTGATGGAGTCTGTCACCAGATCGGCCTGACCCTTGGCGGTCAGCATGATCTCGGGACCGTTCATTTCCAGATTGTCGCTATGAACAACACCTTTTAAAATTTTGAAATCCCCTCCAAGATAGTCATAACTCAACCCGGTTTTGCCGGCGTTTAATACTGAAGTCGGATTGAGCAGGGTGAGCAGATTTTTAAGTACACCGAGCTGAGGCATTGTTCCATCAACGAGTTTAATTTTTATATTGCCGGAAAGGTCCCGGGAATAATCGGGGAGGCCGGGTGCAGCGATATTTTGCGGCAAGGTTCCTGTTACCGCGCCGGAGAATTGTAACGGACCCATAAGATCGGGCGGAATGAATTCCTCGATTTTTAATTTATCCCCCTTGAACTTCAAGCGATAGTTACCGGACTCGGGCCTGAAATCGCCGACAAGTTTTACCAATCCGTTCATGGGCCAGAGTTGGCCTTTAGTGAGATCGATTTTCTCCGGGGTGATTTGCAAGAGTCCCACGGCTTTTTTAAAATTTCTGTCTGCAAGTTTGATTTTTTCCAGTTCGAACTGTACCTGGGTCGATTGGGATGAGCTTTCCTTGAAGTCCAACCTCGCCAAACCTATCTGCTGTTGCGGGTCTGCCAGAACCAGTTTTTTGCCTTCAAGAGTTCCTTTGATTTTTAGTGCCGGAGAAATTTCGCCATTGCCGGGTAGAGGTCCGTTGATTTTCAGGTTCCCTGTCACCGTGCCGGAAGAGGGTGCGCCTTTATGGACTGCAGGAAGCCAGTCTAAATTGACCTGATCCAGCGCAAGCTCGGAGTTTGCGGTGATGAGGGTTTCTTCTTTATTTTTTTGGAATGTGAGCAGGCCTTTTGTTTTCACTTTCCCGCCGAACAGGGTTCCGTTCAGGTCGTGGTCCAGTCGACCCCGTTTCAACGTGGCTTTCCCGTCAAGTTGCTGAATGTCCAGTGGCAGGGCACCTGCCGACATTTTCAGATCGGTCACTTTAAAGTCTGTATCTATTTTTAAATTGCTGGTCAAAAGGTTTCCGGACTCGGGCAACGGACCGTTCAGTTGAACGTGCCCGGAGATATTGCCCCCGGTTGCCGGTTGGGGTACGGAAAGTTGGGTTAAATCGAAATTGGCGAACTCAACGCGGTTATTGAGCACAGGGGGACTTTTCCCGGAAGCGGAAAGGATAATAGTTCCATCTGAATGAAAGGTTCCGTTAAGCGCGTCACCCTTTAGCTTGTAGTTCACCTGATGGTTGGCAAACTCCCCACTGCCTTCCAATTGATTCAGGGATAGTGAGTTTTCCAGTTTCAAATTTTGCGCGTTGAACGATGTTTTGAGTTTGCCGGAGAACTTTTCTCCCGCGCCCGGAACGGGACCGGTGAGTGTTAGAGTCCCTGAAAGTTTTCCTGTCGCCGTGTTTTGCGGCAGTTGCGCTATGTCCAATCCCTGCCAGTTCAGCTGTGAGTTCAGTGTCGGTTTGTCCTGACCCATCTGTAATGTTCCTTTGATGTCAAACGCGCTTCCCCAGATGGTTCCGGAAAAATTATGGGCAAGAATCTGTTTTTCCAGGCTGGTTTCTCCTTCCAAAGACTCAATGGGGTAACTTTTGTCGTCCAGTTTCATGACCATGTTTCGGGTTTTTAATTTAACGTGACCGATTATTTGTTTGATTTCCATCGGACTGAGAGAGCTGACAGGTATTTCCACTTTGACTGAAAGTTGATCGACATCCACGGTCTCCAGAGGAGGAGCTTTTACTTTGTCCCCTAAAAAGTTGAAGATGGATTGCATTTCCTTCCAGGAAAAAGAATTGGATTCAAGGTTCAGTGCGATTCCGGCATTGTCTGCACCCAGATTGGATGCCGTTGCATCCCCTGCAAAAATTATTGCACCGGTCTGCAATTTGATGTCACTAACAGAAATATCCAACTGCTCTCCCGCAGACTGATTCAGAACAAAGGCAACATTTAGCGGGAATTGTTTTTTGGTGCCAGCTTGAACCAGGGTGATCCTGCCATCGGAAACGACGAGTTCTTTTACAGAGAGCCGTGTGCTTTTTAATTTTTCGGTGGCGGATTGGATTTTTCCGGTGGATTTCGCAGGCGGCTGAGGTTCTTCCGCTGGTTTTTCTGCTGGTTTTTCCGGTGTTTCTGGAAGTTCCAGTGTTGCTTCAGGATGTTCCAGCGTGACGGATTTTATTTTGAATTCCCCTTGAAGAAGCGGACGCCATTCTGCCAGCAGATGCAGTCGGTCTACGGAAAAGTTGTCGCCTTTTGGGGACCTCACTTTCACGCCCTTTAACTGGAGTCCGAGCCCATGGGAGAGGCCGAATCCAATCGAATCCATTTCCACCTTGAGGCCGGTTTCCTCGGAAATCCGTTGCACCAGTGTTTCTTTTACGGATTCCAGATCAATCTGTGAAAGAATGATTACGAGAGCCAGAATCAGGGCACAGGGCACCCCAATCCACAGTTTCAGGGAAAACCGTTTCCGGGCCGGGGGCTTGTTTTCTTTAACGGGAGTAGAGGTCATGATAATGCTCAAGTTATCTGGTGATATGCCGATCCCAGAATAGAGGTTAACTCCTTTAGTTTACCATACTTACCCCACTGGGCGTGGGGCCAGCGTGCAATCGCTTTTATTGGCGAGCAAAGAGTTAGCTCGGCTCAAAGAGTCATTGCCCAGTTGCCTCCCCTGTTAAGGGGCGAGTGAGGCGGCTGGCAATAGCTTTTTACTGCTGGCAACGATGTTCTCGGCTTAACGAACCCTTGCCCTGAATGGGTAGGAATGGATAAAGATTTTATTATGACGGTTTCAGGAAAATTGCGGAGTTTTTTGTTGTGGGTGATTCTTGTGGGCGGTTTGGTTTGGGCTTGGCAAGAGGGGAAGATCGACCCGATCATTAAGACGGGCCGGGAAATGATTTTCGGAAAGCCACCGCAAAAGGCCACGGTAAAGGATTTCAAATTTCAGCCGGTGACCCGGCAGGATGTTCACCAAAAAGTTTTGGCTACGGGAACCGTGACGCTCAAGACAGGCGCGGAGGTTAAAATCGGTGCCCGCATATCGGGGCAGGTCAAAAGCCTTCTGGTCAAGATTGGCGACTTTATTCGTGCCGGAGAAATCATCGCCATCATTGAGCATGAAGACCTGCTCTCAAGGGTCGCGCGTTTCCAGGCTGATCTGGATGCGGAAAAAGCCCGGCAGTTAAAAATACTTGCAGAGGGTCCGCTGGAAATCAACAAGGCCATAGCGGAGCGTGAGGAGCTGCAGGTTCAGATTAAGCTGGCGCAGAAAATGCTGGAGCGCAACCTGGAACTGAATCAGAAAGGTTTTGTCTCCACCACTGTTTTGGATGAGGCGGAAGAAAAACTGGCTGTGTTGCTGGCCCGGATCAATCTGGCAAATGAGGAATTGAAACTCAAGCAAAGCCAGTTGGAAAATGACAGCCGACTGGCCCAGGCCATGGTCGACAAGGCTCAGGCAAATCTCGCTGAAGAAGAGATCCAACTCTCTTATGCCACCATCACCGTTCCCATTGATGGCATTGTCGCTTTTGTTTCCACTCAGGAAGGGGAAACGGTGGTGGCCAGCCTCAACGCGCCGACATTTGTTACGCTGATCGATTTGCGCAAACTGGAGGTCACGGTTTTTGTCGATGAAACGGATATCGGGCGAATCAAGGTCGGGCAAAGGGCGAAGTTTACCGTAGATACTTATGCCAATCAGTTCTTCAATGGCAAAGTCCGGGAGATTCACCCGAAGGCGGTGATTAAGGATAACGTGGTGAACTATGAAGTGATCCTGGATATTGAAAAGAAGAAGGCCGCGAAACTGAGACCGGAGATGACGGCGAATGTTGTGGTCACTACCGGGACCCGAAAAAATGTTCTGACTCTGCCGAAAGAAGCGGTCAAACGGGAAGGCAAAAAAACTTTCGTCGTCATGCAAGTTAACGGCGAGTTGGAAGACAAACCCATTGAGTTGGGCTGGCGCGACAGCGGTCGCATCGAAGTGGTCTCGGGTCTCAAGGAAGGAGACCTGATTGGCATTCCCAACAAACCCTTAAAGAAAAAACGCAGAGGTAGAAGGCCGTGAACCTCATCGAAATGAACTCCATCTGCAAGAGCTACCGGAATATTGGTTTCGAAACCCGGGTGCTTGAGGATGTGACGCTTCATATCGAGGAGGGAGATTATATCAGCATCATGGGGCCTTCCGGCGCGGGGAAGAGCACGCTCATGGCAATCATGGGATGCTTGTCTCAGCCCAGCAGTGGGGAATACCTCCTGGATGGAGAGGAGGTCGGCCAATTGAACGACCGCAAACTTTCCCGTGTCCGCAACGAGAAAATCGGTTTTGTGTTTCAAGCCTTCCACCTTCTGCCGGGAGTTACGGCGCTGGAAAATGTCATCCTGCCTTTGGTATATGCCAAACGGCCTCCGGGCAACATTAAAGAGAGAGCCCGGGAACTGCTCGCCAAGGTGGGGATGGAGCATCGACTGTATCACACGCCGGGACAACTTTCAGGCGGTGAGCAACAGCGGGTCACCATCGCACGGTCGCTCATCAATGATCCTCGAATTATTCTCGCAGACGAACCCACAGGAAACCTCGATTCAAAAAATGGCATCGAGACGATGAAGACCTTCGACAACCTCGTTAAGGAAGGCAAGACCATTGTGCTCATTACCCATGATTTGGAGGTGGCGCAACATGCCGGGCGTATTGTTTCCATTCGTGACGGGCAGATTGCTTCAGACAGTGACCATGAAGAAAGAGGTTCCATCCACTCCCTTTAAATCGTGAGATGTCTATGCGAATTTTTGAAAATTTTGGGCAGGCCTTAAGGGGGTTACGATTGAACCGGGGCAACACATTTCTCATGACCCTGGGTGTGATGATCGGTATTGCCTCTTTAACGGTGATTGTGGCTATCGGCGATGGCATCAAGGTCAAGGTTCTCGACCGCATTGCCAATATGGGGTTTGGTCCGGAATCCTTCTCGGTGATCGCCGGTGCGGGAAGAATGTTTTTTGCCCGTTCGAAGAATACCGTCAGCATGACGCTTGAGGATGCCGAAGACCTGCTTGCGCTTCCCACTGTCCGATTGGTGGTGCCCCGCCAGAGAAAACGCATGCAGATCATCAACAAAAAGGAGTTCACCGGCACCCGGGTTTATGGTGTGACCCCGGACTGGCAGTTGGCGCGCGGATGGAAGATGGTGGATGGCGATTTTTTGTCCGACAGTGATCTGGACCGTAAAAAACGCGTGGTTGTTCTGGGCGCGACCCCGACGCGCAAACTGTTCAAAGGCGAAGACCCCATCGGCAAAATGGTGCGCCTGCAAAATAATTTCTATGAGGTGATCGGTCTGCTGGAAGAAAAGGGATTGACCGAAAGCGGGTACGATCCGGATGACCGTGCCCTGATTCCGCTGACCACCTCCATGTCGCGCCTGACGCATGAGACGCATCTTCACAGTATCAAGGTTGTCACTCTGGACCCTTCGCAGGTGCCGGAAACCATGGAAGCCGTGCGCCAGGTTTTGCGCCGTAATCATAGCCTTTCAGTTCTTGCCGCAGATGATTTTCGTTTCATCACTCCTGAAGGCATCATGCAATGGGTGACCGAATCGGAGCAGGCTCTGAACCGCATGTTGATCCTGATCTCAACGGTTTCGCTGTTGGTTGGCGGAATCGTTATCATGAATATTCTTTTGGTATCCATTCGGGAAAGGGTTCGCGAAATTGGCATTCGCCGTTGTTTCGGTGCGCGCCGGTCCGACATCACCCTGCAGTTTCTGTTCGAGTCGGTTCTGGTTTCCCTGCTGGGCGGGGTCATGGGAATTGGATTGGGACTGGCCTTTTCATTTGGCTTAAAACGGTTCGATGTTCTTCCCACTCATATGACGGTGGAACCTTTTATTCTGTCGTTCGTGTTTTGTACACTGATTGGTTTGATATTCGGGATTCATCCTGCTCGCAAGGCGGCATTTTTGAGTCCGGAAGAATCCATTCGATCGCAGTAGGAAAGTAATAATGAATCTTTTTTCTTCACTTGGCATAGCGGTTAAGGCTCTACTTTCGCACAAGACCCGCACCTTTCTGGCGTCTCTCGGAGTTTTGATCGGTATCGGTTCGGTGATCGTTATGGTGGCCATTGGCAAAGGTTCGCAGAAGGAGGTGATGGATGTCATCGCCGGGATGGGGGAAAACCTCATCACCGTAAACGCCGGGGAAATGAAACGGCGCGGAGGACGACTTCGACTTACAGGCAACGTGACCACCTTGACGATTCGGGATGCGAACCGGATCCTGGAAGAAATTGGCGAGGTGGAAAGGGCGGCACCTTTTGAAGAAAAAAGAATGACGGCCAAGTTTGGCAATAACTCTGCAGAAACCACTCTTGCCGGTTCCACCTCCGACTTTTCGGTTATCCGTGACTATAACCTGCAAAGCGGTGAGTATTTTTCTGAAAGGGATTCCAAAACAGCCAATCGTGTCGCCATTATAGGAATGACGGCGGTCAAAAATATTTTTGGCGAAGAAGATCCTCTGGGTCAGGTTGTCAAGATACACTTCATGCCATTTAAAATCATCGGTGTGTTCGAACCGAAAGGCGTGGACACCAATGGGCTGGATCAGGATGACCTGATTCTGATCCCCATCTCAACCTATATGCGCCGGATCGTCAACCAGACACATATCAATCGGATTTTTGTGCAGGCTTCATCCCGAAAAAATATTGTCAAAGCTTCGGAAAAAATCCGCGAACTTCTCAGGGAAACTCATAAGCTCACTGATGATCGAAACGACGACTTCACCCTCATCAGCCAACTTGATCTGGAGGAACTGAAACTGGAAACTACCGAACTGTTCACCAAACTGATTGTGGGGGTGGCGGCTATATCTTTATTGGTAGGCGGCATTGGTATTCTGGCGGTGATGCTGATATCGGTGAAGGAGCGCACACGTGAAATAGGAATAAGAAGGGCGGTGGGTGCAACCAGGCGCGATATCATCCGCCAGTTTCTTTATGAGTCGTTGATCATCGGGTTTCTGGGAGGCGGACTGGGGATTGTTCTTGGAGTCGGGTTGACGCTGGGCCTGACCCACTGGGGCCATTGGACCCTGATACTCGATCCGAATTCCATTTGGCTGGCGAGTTGGGCCTGCGCCGGACTCGGAGTTTTGTTCGGCGTGTTTCCCGCTATCAAAGCCTCCAAACTCGACCCCATGGAAGCCTTAACCACCGAGTAAGCACCACTAGGCGTGTGGTGGTGATATTCTTCTTCAACTTTCGAGGGGTATGCCCGGACAAAAAAAGGGGCTCGCCCCCTTGACAGTGGACGAACCCCTTTTATGTTGTGAGCAAAAGACTAAATAAAACAATCAAACGTTTGCAACAAACTACAGTCAGCCGCGATACGGCTTGAACGCAGTAAAGAGTTATTGCAATTTACCACTGGCCGTTGGCCAGTCAGAACATCAAGCCGCCGTGGTTCGCGGAGATCATTCCTATAAGCATGGGGATTGAGAGCCATGCATTGGTGCGACTGGCGAGAAAAGCTGATCTTTTTGCTTTATTCAGGGCATCGCCTTCGAGTTCGCCGGCGATGATCTTTTTCTGGTTCGGCCAGATGATGAACCAGACATTGCCTGCCATGATGATACCAAGCAACATGCCGATCATGATTTCACCACTGGGAATCCCTTGAACAGTTCCACGGCCTGCCATGTAATAGGCGATGCCGGAGATGACCGTCCACAATGCCGCGTGCCGGAACAAAAACAGGGCGCGGGGCAGAATGATCTGCGTATAGGGTTTTGCGGCACCTGCTTCTACCATTTTAGGCATGGACTGCACCTGAACCAGATTGAAGAAGTACAGCAACCCGATCCATAAAATTCCGATAATTACATGAAAAAATTCAAATACCCACATTTGGTTTTCCTCTCAATTCGTTATAGTTATTGATACTTATTTATGGGGCAGTTTTACGAAAATATTTATTCGTTTCACTTTAATTAAGGAATAAGGCGAAATCCCTGCTTCTCAATAATTGAGGAATGCTTTCTGTACTAGGATGGCGAAAATCAGTATAAGGATTCAATATTTCTTCAACTAGAGGGAATTTTAGCAGAAACTGTCCTCATTTTCCATTCCCCAAAGCAGGCTCTAGTTTCGGGCAATGAACCAGAGCAGGCTTAGAAAACTAAAAAGCAGGGCAAAAATCAGAGCTTTACGGGAAAGTGCGCTTGTCTTCTCAGGTTCGGCAGAAGGGTTTCCCAGTGTTGAAAGCCTTTCTTTGAGCAGATGGTTTTTCTGGGCAAGGTCGGTCGTTTCGGCTTTTAGTTTTTCGATCTCGTCCCTCAGACGCAGGCGGTCGACCTTGAGGCTTTTGGATTTCTCGATCTCTCGTTGCAGGGCCTCTTCAGGACCCAGGGTCAGGCCGTCTTCGTCCGGCGGTTCTTCCCAATGTTCGCTCATTTAATGTCCCTTTTTGACCATGGGAAACTGGTCGCTGGCTGTTGTCAGGCGTTGCAACTGACCGGGACTCAGTTTCAGTTTGGCGGACTTTGCAAACTCTGCAACTTGTTCGGGTTTCCGCGATCCCACGATGGCGGTAAAAATATTATCCCGGGTGAGCACCCAGGCTAGAGCCACCTCCACCGGTTTACAGCTTAATTCGTCGGCTAAATCGCATACGGTTTGCCAGACTTTTTTGGCGTGCGGGTACACCTGATCTTGATAGAGAAAATGGTGTTGCCGCGTTGGCATATCCAGGTCTTGCTGACTCATGGGTTTTGCCAGCAGGCCTTGCGCTGTGGGAGAGAAGGCCATGTAAGGAATGCCGGAATTTTTGCAAAGGCTCAAGGTTTTTCCCTCATAGGCCCTGTCTAACAGGCTGTAAGGAACCTCGTTCATGGAAAATGTTTTGAGTTGATTGCCAAACAGGGTTAAATCCCGCGACTGAAAATTGGAGAGTCCTACAGTTGTGGCTTTGCCACTTTCTTTGAGCGCGTTCATGTAGTCGGCGAGTCGGGCGCTTTTGTCGCGACTGTTGAAATAACCTCCCGGCCAATGGACCAGGTAGAGGTCGACATAATCCCGGCCCAAAGCCTTGAGAGAATTGTCGAGGCATTGCTGATAGGATTTGAGAGTCAGTTCGGCATCGGGCCAGATTTTGGAGATGATGATGACGGAATCTTTTTTGGAACCGAGGGCTTTGCCCAGCCTGCGTTCCGATTCTCCATCGCCATAGCCTTCAGCTGTGTCGAAAGCGGTGATGCCGTTATCAAGGGCGGATCGCACGACTCGTTCGGCATCTTCGGGGGAACAGATGTCTCCCCATCCTCCACTGGGCGCGATTTGCCAGCACCCGAGGGTGATGCGACTCCAATCCTTGTTGATTCCATTTACTCGATCATAGATCACGCATACCCCCTGAAATGGGTGACGCGGGTTTAATAGCCGCTCTTTGCCCAAAAGTTTCCATGTCCATTATATACATAAAGTTCGTGATCGGACTTGTTGAGTCCAGTGTCACGCTGGTATTTTTTTGAAATCTTTTTTCTGTTGGGCCAGAGGACGTTTCCAATTGGTGACTCGCGGACTAGGATGATAGAGGGGGAACAGTGTGAAATTCGGAGTAGGGAGAGGCTTGGCTACGCTCTGGTTTAATTTGAAACGTGTGCCGAGGAGTTGGTTGAGAGATTGCAGGGCAACGGTGCCAAGAGTGACCACTACTTTGGGCTGGATAATAGCAAGAGTTTCTTTTAGAAATACGGAGCAGTTTTTAATCTCTCCTGCATTGGGTCTGCGGTTATTGCCGTTCTCAAGCGGATTGCATAAAACGGCATTGGTGATGAAGACCTCAGAGCGGGTCAAGCCAATATGTTTCAGCAGGATTTCAAAGTTATCGCCGGAGCGGTCGCCTTGGAAGGGAACCCCTGTTCGCCCCGCGCCAAATCGGCCGGGAGCCTCTGCCACAAAAACGATTTTGGCATCCAATGAACCGTTCGCGGAACTCAGTACAGCGGGTTGGTCGGCCAGGCTGGGACATACACGACAGGAGGCCGCTTTTTTTTCCAGTTGGCGAAAGTTATGGTTCGCTGGGTTCCGCTTTGTCACCGGATTCCTCCTGATCGTCTTCTTCATCATCGACGGTTCGGCAAATGACAAAAAAGCCTATGATAAGAAGGACGCTGGCAACCAGAGTGAGGAGGATGTCCATGGAGGGAAATTTTAAAAAGGTTTGACGGTAGCGAGGTAGATCATGCATGCGCCGACAATGAAAATGGCGATATGCACCATCATCGCGTATTTTTTTGGCAAGGAGTCTTTTTTTATCTGTTTGCCGTTTTGAATGCCGAGTGCGATCAGAACAACCAGCAGTGCCAATTTCCAGTATATCCATTGAGATTCGGAAAAAACTCCGGTCTTTACGGCAAGCACCATTCCTGAAATGAGGGTCACCCCTAAAATAGGATAGTAGATGAACTTATGGATTCGGTTTTGGGTTTTCCTGAGACCTTCGGCTTCTTCGGCAGTTTTCAGGCGCAAGCGGAGCACGACGGAAAGTGACTGCACAAACAAGGTTCCGATGACCAGACACATGGATATCATGTGCAAGGTGAGAAAAAAATTTTTCATTTAAAATATTCCGTTTTGTCAGGAGTTTTCAGTTGGCTCCGTTGGCCCAGTAGGCGCGACTGGAAACGATCAAGGCCATTCCTACTCCGCAATAAATTGCGGCAACGACTACATACCCTCCCAGGTACTCATTGTAGGAGCGTAAAAGGACTCCAAGGCCCATCATCATCGGGATAAAAAAATAAAATGGTTTGGCGAATATTTGATGGATGTGGACCGGGTCCTCCAGTTCATGAATCCGGGTTTTATTTTTCCGGGCGGTTTTGCTCAGCACAAATTTCCCCTTGATCAACCCGATCATTGCGGCGATGATTCCGGAAAGGACGATGGCGACTTGAGTCGAGTGTTGTTCCTGCCCTGCGAGCTGATACATGCCAAAGCCGCGGACGACAAGGAACAGTCCAACAACGCACCAGAATCCTCCGGCGATGGAAATAAGACTATTCTTATTCAAAAGACCTCCATTGATAGGTTTAAGGTAGGATGATGATAACAGGGAAAGGTTTCATCTGCATCCTGTAATGTTACGAATCAGTTGGTCTGGAAGCATTTCCTCGTACCAGACGAACAGACATCCTGCCGGTTTTGCTTTTATATAACAGGCGTATTTCCCCATTTTTAAAATCGAATATACTTCCCTCGTGTCCCGACTCGCTTTTCAGCCAGACAGTAGCCTGGACCCCTGGAGGAAAAGCGGTTGCCAGATAAATGTCGTTTCCATACTTATCCTTGTTGATTTCTTCAGGGTTGTACAAGGTAAGGATTTCGTCCTCGTTGGGTAGTCGCCAGTCTTGAAAGCCGCCGAATTTAATGCCACTCATATAAATTTGCCAATCCCTGGCATCATCCCAGCTGAACCATTTACCTTCCTTTTGCCACCCGTCTTCCCGAATCCACATGAGAGTGGTTTTGGTGTCAGTCAAGGTGCCATCCTGATTGTCTTCAAATCTGTTTGAGTTGGACATAATGATTGAATAATTTTATGTGTCAGAGTTAATAGTATCCAGAGGAATCTTTTTCAAGCGCGTCATCAGTCCTTCCAGATTAAAAGCAGGTGAATTTTCAAATACTTTATCATTGATGATGTTGTTAAAGGAAATTTTTAGAAGATTGTTGGACCAGACTATAAATGGAGTTCCCAGCAATATGCGCTTTACGGTGCTTCGAGAAATTTTTACCTGGGCATCTGAATTCAGCAGTTTAGGATTGTTGTGCAACACGGCCACGGTTTTAACGGCCATCCATAAAGGCCAGACGCAAAACAGGCGCAATGCGATCGCTGTTCTGGGGATAGCCAGAGTAAATTTTAAGGCGTCATGCAGATGGCCGTTGGTTTTACAAAGCAGGCTTTCCAGGATCTGCAGGTTCTTTTCCATGGATACCCCGGAATGAAATTCGTCCACGGTCAAACCTTTTTCAGAAATAATACTCTTGGGGATATACGACCAGCCTCTGTCGCGGTCGGCAATAATATCTTTGGATATGTTGGTCATTTGGAGACCGAGTCCGAACGATACAGCATTCTGGCGCATCGTGTTGCGTGCGGTTTCTGACAAATGGGGCAGTTTTTGAAAAAACAAATTGCAAAGCATTTCTCCCACGACTCCCGCTACAAAGTAACAATATTCCTCCAGATCCTGTACGGTTGCCAATGGAGTGATTTCGCCAAACTGAAAACGGCTTTGAAAAAACGCCATGCCTTTTGCCATTTTTACAACGGAAGGAATGATCTGGGCCTGATGGTTTTCGGGGAGCGAGTCAAAGACATTGAATACTCGTTGGACCTGGCTGAGAAGATCCAGGTCATTGGGGGTGCCATCGACTGCCTTGCATTCATCAGTCCATATTGTGAGATTTTTTTCACGGAAATCATGGTCTTCGATCAACCGTGAAAACTCCATCAGGAGTTTGATTTTTATTTTGGGGTCCAGTTTGGCGGCGTCTTCAACCGTATCCACGATCCGGCAAAAAAGATAGGCGGTGAGAATACTACGGTGCAACGTTCCTCTTAAAACGGATATGTTGAGCGCAAAGGTTCTGCTAACTTTGGGAAGCGTTTGTACGCAATAGGTCCAGTCGTCCATTTGTGCAAAATAAAATTCCCCATTCAAGGGGAAATCTGAGGCTAAAAAGATTTAAAGTGATTAAAGAAAAAAAGGGGGCGGAGAGCTCGTTGCTTATTATTGGGAATGGAGCACTTCTTTTTCCAGGCCTTCGACCCTTTTGGCAATATTTAAAATTTCGGAATGCACCTCGTTGATGACGTCTTCAGGGGTGCTGGTCCCTGCGGTAATCCCCACATGTTGCCTGCCAATGAACCATTCCTGGTTTAACTGGTGAAACGATTCGATATGGTGCGCCTCCACGCCTTTCTCTGTGCAAACATGCACCAGCTTTTTCGTGTTGGAAGAATTGAACCCGCCAATGACAATCATCAGGTCAACCTGATCGGCTAATTCATGCACCGCTACCTGCCGGTCGCGGGTAGGCTGACAGATCGTGTTGACAAATGCTACATCATCGACATAGTCAAGAGTCCGGATTTTTTCCACGAGGTCTTCAACTTTATCGGTTTGCTGGGTGGTTTGTGTGACAATCCCCAGTTTCCGGTTACCAGAGTCCTTAATCTTGCTAAAGTCGTCCTCGCTATTGATGACCAGGTGGTCATCCAGATCCCCGACGATTCCTTTAACTTCCACATGGTCTTTCTGCCCGATCACAACGGGAAAATAGCCCTTTGTCACCAATGATTTGATAGTTTTATGCACCCGCATTACAAGCGGACAACTTGCGTCGTAAACAATGAACCCGGCATCATGCAGTTGTTGTTTTGTTTGTTCAGCCGCTCCATGGGCAGTGATCATGACTTTCCTGGTCTTGATTTTTTCTATGTCCTCGATTCCCGGTACCAGGGAAACTCCATTTTGTTTTAAGGATTCGCTGACTTGCGGGTTATGAACCAATTGGCCCACGATGGTCAGGTCGGATGCGAATTCGGGGGACATGGCAAGATTGATGGCATCCTGAACTCCAAAACAGGTGCCCATTGCGCTGGCAAGGGAAACTTTCATTTATTTATTCCTCTAATGGAGGCGTTTTCAGATTTGTTTGTTGATCAACAGGTTAAATCATAACAAACTGGCTAAGAGTTTTAAAGGGAATCTCCATTTATTTGATGAGGAGATTTTTTATCATTTGCCAGGTTGTTTGACGGCTAATATCGGCAATGGACTCCGTTAGCGGAATATTTTTCGGGCAGACCTCAACGCAGACCTGTGCATTTCCGCAATCGGTGATACCTCCTTCTCCCATGATGGCATCCAGCCTGTCTTCTTTTTTCATTTCTCCTGATGGGTGCAGGTTAAAAAGACGGACTTGGTTGAAGGTGGCGGCCCCCAAAAAAGAGTTGTCTTTGGTGAACTGGGGACACGCTTCCAGGCAACACCCGCATGTCATGCATTCTGACATGACATAACGTTTGGCGCGATCCTGATCCGGCATGATCGGTCCTGATCCGATGTCATGGCTCCCGTCAATTTCGATCCAGGCCTTGACCTTTTTCAGGTTATCAAACATACGTTCCCGGTCGACCTGCAGATCGCGCAGGACCGGAAATTTGGACATGGGTTCCAGAATAATTGGTTTTTTCAGGTTATCCACCAGTGCAGTGCAGGCTTGCCGGACCTGGCCATTAATCAGCATAGTGCAGGAGCCGCAAACCTCTTCCATGCAATTACAATCCCATGTAACCGGATTCACCGTTTTTCCATCCCCTGTTGTGGGAGTTTTCTGGATATCCATCAAGCAGGAAATGATATTGGCAAAAGGTTTGTCGGGTACCTCAAAGGTCTGCCAGTATGACGGGGAACCGGGTTTGTCCTGACGTTTAATCTTTATGGTTGTGGTTTTTTCAGTCATAGCGATTGTCAGTCATATTTTCTCGGCCGTGGGGTCACCAGCGAAGTGTTGACCTCTTCGTAGGTGATCTGGGGCTGATTGTTTTTATATTGTGCCACTGTTGTTTTAAGCCATTTGTCGTTATTTTCCTCGAACCGTTTCATATAGTCGAAGTGACCGGGAGGAAAATTCTCTTCAGTCACATCGCCATATTGTTTTTGCTCGAGGTACTCGATGTATTCATGAGGGTCGAAATCCTTGGGCTGGTGCAAGTCAAAATCCGGTTTGTAATGACTTCCGCGGAATTCATCTCTCATCAAAGCGCCTTTAGTGATGATTTTGGACAGGTGGATCATGCAATATAACTGGTTGATGAAACTGGGCGATGGGTTGACCCAGTCCGTCGTATCCAAACATTTCACATTCTTGAAACGGGTTTCAATCTCCTCAATCGCATGTGAGGCCTTCTCTAAGGATTTATTATCCCGAACGATGAGAACATTTGCCAGCATGACATCCCCCAGTTCGTGGTGCAATTTATGGGGGTTTTCGGAGCCATTCATGTTTTTGATATCATTAAACCGACTTTTCCAGTGTGAGCGGGCGTCATCGAAAACCGTGGAGGAGATATCATCCGCCGATTTTTCAAGGGAGTCCATATAGTTCATTACGCCCCGGGCCATCATCAGTCCTGTATAAATACAGCTCAATAATGAGTTGGCTCCCAGCCGGTTGGCACCGTGATATTGGTAGTCCGCTTCTCCTGCCGCATACAGTCCGCGAATAGAGGTCATCTGATTTTTAGGCGAAGCGTGGTCGATCATTCCACGGCTGTCCGGGCCGTAGTCGGTCCATAGTCCTCCCATGGAGTAATGCACTGCGGGAAAGATTTTCATGGGAGTTTCTCGCGGGTCCGCACCAGTGAATTTGGTATAGATATCCAGGATTCCACCCAGGCGGTTATCCAGGAATTCTCTCGATTTATGCGTCAGATCGAGATAGACCATTGGGTCGCCGGAAACACCCAGATTCTGGTTGTAGACGATGTCATAAATTTCACGGCTGGCGACATCTCTGGGGACGAGGTTTTTGAACAAAG
>Ga0233439_10001285_pt1 | contig 32624 bp, 26 predicted proteins | sample SI_123_September_6_FD_182713 | JGI IMG/M metagenome (GOLD analysis project Ga0233439, IMG submission 182713) | Seawater microbial communities from Saanich Inlet, British Columbia, Canada - SI_123_September2016_100_MG | ecosystem: Environmental > Aquatic > Marine > Inlet | place: Canada: British... | reverse complement strand
ACGTTGATGGATGGCCCGACAGCGCTTACCGCATCCATGTATTCGGGAAAAGTCTCAAACGGCCAGGTCGCGCCCAGTCCGGCCTTTAGGGCATCAACACTCATGCCTTCGACTTTTTCCAAAGTCCGCATGATCATTTCGCGATGTTCGGGCTTGGTAGGTGCGACACCAAAGCCGCAGTTGCCGATCACCGCCGTCGTCACCCCGTGCCAGGGGGAGATCGTCAAATTACGGTCCCACAGCACCTGGGCATCATAGTGGGTGTGGATATCGACAAAGCCCGGGCAGACCACCTGGCCGTCCGCATTGATTTCCCGGGTCGCGGTATCAGGGGCATCGCCCATGGCGACAACCTTGCCGTCCTTTATACCCAGATCGCCCTGAATGGACGCGGCACCCGTGCCGTCAATAATGGTGCCGTTGGTGATCTTCAGATCATACATGCAGATATCCCCTAAACTGCTGCCAGCCTAAACTGCCGTCAAATTATAAAATTCGGCTACATCTATACCGCCGTCAGGCCGTATAACTCAGCCACATTGTCGTGCAGGATCCAATCCCGTTCCTGCGCCGTCAAATCCACGGTGTGCTCTGCCAGCATTTCCTGGCTCCAGGGCCATGTCGAGTCTGAATGCGGGAAATCATTGGCCCACATCAAACGGCGCACATTGCAGGCATTGCGAAATTCAAAGGCCGTCCAGTCATCCTGGAATGTCAGATAGACGTTTTCCTTGAAATATTCGCTGGGCAGCCTTTGCATCTCGTCACATTTCATCCAATAGCGATGACGCTTATAGGCGTGATCCATGCGGTACATATAATGCGGCACCCAGCCCGCATCCGCCTCAACACAGACCAGCTTTAAATCCGGGTGGCGTTCAAACACGCCGCCAAAGATGAAGGTGCCGATAATATCCTGGCAGCCGCGAATGATAGCGGCAAAGGCATTAATCCGCGGACCACGTTGGCCGCCAATATGATCCGAACTGGATGTCAGAATATGAAACGACAAGGGCATCTTCAGGTCCACCGCCGCCTCATAGAACGGGGTGTAATCGAGATGATGATAATCTTCATGCTGTGGATTGCCGGGCATCATCACACCGCGAAAACCCATTTCATGGGCCTTGCGCAATTCTTCAATGCCTTCGGCAACCGAGGCCATGGTGATCTGCGCCATACCGTACAGCCGATCCGGTGCCACGGCGCAATATTCCTCCAGCCAACGATTATAGGCGGCGAAGCAGGCGCGCTTGTAATCAAAATCGGGATGATTGCATAACACCATGCCGACAGTGGGATAGATGATCTCCGCCCCAATGCCGTCACGGTCCTGATCGGCCAGACGATGGGTCGCATCCCAGCCGCTGCGATGCAAATCCTCAAACTTGCCGCCCTTCATACTTAACGTAGACGGATCCCGACCGGCAGCGGCGACCAAACCCATGGGGATGGTCTTTTCCATTCCCTCAACCACATAGACGTCGCCATATTTTTCGTCATGGGCGATGTGCGGTGCGCGGTCCCGAAAGCTGGGGTCGATATGATCGGTATAACAATTCCCAGGCTCTGTTATATGTGAATCCGCCGATATGGGTATCTTCGCCATTGTTGTATTCCTCCATCACCCGTGCCTTTTAGCGGCACCCCGCATCGACCATTCTTAGATTGTCGTCAGGGTGCCCATTATAAAAACATGATACCGTACGGAGCGAAAAGCTCAATACAACGGCATCGTGTCATATGAACCGATCGCGGATATAATGGACCCAGTGATCTAATCCCCCAGCAACCGCAAAGCTTCCGCACGCAGGTCCACCTTGCGGATTTTGCCTGAGGCGGTCATGGGGAATTCGGTCACGAAGATCACATGACGCGGTACCTTGAACGAGGCGACTTTGCCCCGGCACAGGTCGATTACGTTGTCTGCTGTAATATTGCTGCCCGGTGCCTTTTCGACAAAAGCCACAGGCACTTCGGACATTTTCTCATCCGGGTAGCCGACGATGGCAATTTGGTGGATATCATCATGGGCCAGTAAAAAACCCTCCGTCTCCATGGGGTCCACGTTCTCACCGCCCACTTTGAGCATGTCCTTGTAACGGCCCAGAAAGCGGAGATACCCACCGGGGAGCCATTCCGAGGTATCGCCGGTGTGGAACCAGCCGTCTTGGTCAATAGCGACCGCCGTTTCCTCCGGCTTTTTGTAATAGCCCAACATTACATAGACGCTGCGCACGAGAAGCTCCCCCGGCACGCCGATGGGCCGGTCTTCGCCGCTGTCGGGATCAACCACGCGGATCTCGTACCCCAGGCCAACATAGCCGGAGGATTCGCAGCGCAGTTCCTCGCTGTCATCCAAAGAATTCAGGGCGACGCCCAACCAGCATTCCGTCATGCCAAAGCCGGATAGATTGATCAAGGGTGCCAAGACCTTGGCCCCGCGTCGCACCACAGGCGTTGCGCTGTGCATGCCGGCGGCAAATATCCCGGTCCTCAGGCTTGAAACATCCCGCACCTTGACCTCCTGGGCTTCTGTCAGACCCTTCAGATGCGCCTCGAATCCATGAATGATACTCACCCCCTCAGCCGCAATCAGATCAAGGCTCTCATGGGGATCAAATGTCTCCGTAATGATATGCCGCGCCCCGCTGAGAAACGACATCAAGGCACATTCGGAATAGGCAAGGGCGTGAAACAGGGGCAGGTAGTTCAGGATCACGTCATTGGCGGTATAGGCCATGCGATAGGCCCGGGCTTCATTATTGGGGATCAGTTTGTGGCTGTGCATGGCCCCTTTGGGAAAGCCCGTGGTGCCGGATGTGTACATGATCAAAAATAGATCATCGGGATCGACCGCTGCCGCCCGCGCCGCCAAAGTCCCATCTGTGATCGTCACGCCGTCGTTCAGGCATTTGTTCCAGGATGTCGTTCCCTCATGTTCCTGATCATCAACTATAATCACCTGACGCAGTTCAGGAAAATTGGCGTCTTCGATCAAGCTAGCTGTTTTGGGAAGTGAGACGACCTCCCGCACCATGGCCAGATAGTCGATGGGGCCTGATGTATCATGGGTGATCAGAACCGTGCTGTCGGATTGCCGAACCACATATTCCAGATCCGCCGTACGGAAGCGGGTATTGATGGGCACCTGCACGGCGCCGATCTTGGCCAAACCAAAACTGATAAAAATCCAATCAGCGCAATTGTTCAGCCACAAGGCGACATGATCGCCGCGTTTGATCCCTTGGGCCATAAGCCCCTTGGCCGCACGGTCAACTTCGCCTGCGACTTCGGCGAAACTATATCGCTTGTCCTGAAAAACCAGGCCTTCGCGGCTGCCGAATTGCCGTTCCGCATCATCAGCCAGATCGCCAATCCTACGCTTTACATACCACTCCATATTTGTACGCGTCCCACCCCGGCCTCAATACAGCGAATGTTGGATCTATATTGTTGACCAGATGTCGCAGAGCCGTCAATCGGCCAGCAGGCGCAATGCTTCCTCACGCAACTCCACCTTGCGAATTTTGCCCGACGCGGTCATGGGGAATTCATCAACAAAAAATACATGACGTGGAATTTTGAACGAGGCGACTTTGCCCCGGCAAAGATCAAGCACGCCTTCGGACGAAATATCACTGCCCGCAACCCGCTCCACAAAGGCCACAGGCACCTCGGACAAGGTTTCATCAGGATAGGCGACGATGGCGATCTGTGAAATTTCGGGGTGAGCCAACAACATGCCCTCGGTCTCCATGGGGTCCACGTTCTCACCCCCGACCTTCAACATATCCTTGTAGCGACCCAGAAAGCGCATATAGCCCCCCTCCAACCATTCCGCCGTATCGCCACTATGGAACCATCCATCCTCATCGAACGAGGCCGCCGTCTCCTCCGGCTTTTTATAGTAACCCAACATCACGCTATAACCGCGCACCAAAAGCTCCCCCGGCACGCCCAGCGGTTGTTCCGCGTTCGTCTCGGGATCGGCAATGCGCATCTCATAGCCATGGCAGAGATAGCCCGATGTCTCGCAACGCAAAGCCTCACTATCATCGAGGGAGTTCAGCGCGACGGTCAGCCACGTCTCCGTCATGCCGTAACCGGAGAGATTCTTGAACGGGGCCAACACCTGTGCCGCCTTGCGCATTGTCGGCGTCGCGCTATGCATACCTGCCGCACAAACGCCCGTGCGCAGGGTCGATACATCCCGCGGACTGGCAAGCTGGCATTCGCTCAACCCCTTCAAGTGGGCCTCAAAACCGTGCATGATCGTCACGCCTTCCCTGGCGATAAGATCCAGGCTTTCATTGGGATCGAAGGTTTCCGTGACGATTTGCTTGGCCCCCGTGATCAGGGACATCAACATCCCCTCGGAATAGCCAAAGGCATGGAACAGGGGCAGATAATTCAAGATCACATCATTGATGGTGTACGCCATACGAAAGGCGCGCTCCTCCAGATTGCGGATCAGTTTATGGCTGTGCATGGCACCTTTGGGAAAGCCCGTGGTGCCGGATGTGTACATGATAAAAACCAGGTCATCGGGATCCACCGATGCGGCCCGGTCGGCCAAATCCTGATCGCTGACACCTTCACCGCTACGCAAAGTTTCGTCCCAGGAAACAGTGCCTGCATAATCTTCCCGGCCAAGGATCAGGACACGGCGCATTTCGGGGAACGCATCATCATGAACGTCGCTACCCACATCGGGCAGGGCGATGACCTCACGCACCATGGCCAGATAGTCGATGGGGCCGGATTGATCATGGGTGATCAACATCGTCGAGTCCGACTGGCGCACCACGTATTCCAGATCAGCGGTGCGGAACCTTGTATTCACAGGCACCTGAACGGCACCGATTTTTGTCAGGGCACAGCTGATAAAAACCCATTCAGCGCAATTGTTCAGCCACAAGGCGACATGATCGCCACGTTTGACGCCCTGGGCCATCAAACCCTTGGCCGCCCGATCCGATGCCTGTGCAATCTCGCTAAAACTATAACGGGCGTCTTGAAACACCAGCCCTTCGCGGTCCCCAAATCGTCGTGCCGCCTCGTCCGCAAGATCGCCAAATCGACGCTTTGGATACCATTCCATCACAAATTTTTCCTTCTCATGATCGATAGACTATTGAAATTGGTTGATGGCGAATTCGGAACGCATCTCCCGCGTCGCCTCTTCCTTGTAATCCTCCAGCGGTATGCCGGCACCATCGGCGATTTTGACCACCGCACTGAAGGAGGCAATGGTCGCGCAGGCATCCACAAAAGCGGCATCGCCCAGAGTATCCCGCACGGCCAGGCGGGCGGTCGCAATAGCGCTCTCCTCGCCGCTGTGTACTGCCTCTACCAGGAACATCAAGACCTCACCATGAGGCACGCTGTCGGCAGCGCCGTCGGTCGTCATAATGGCAGAGAGATCGTAGTCATCGCCGGAATTTTCGCCACTCGCACGGAGCAGAGCTGAATGTGAGGTGGTTCAATAATAGCACCCGTTCAAGGCCGACGTTCGCCCGGCGATAAACTCTATCTGGGCATGGCTGATGGCACGGAAATCATGTTCGAAATCCCTGATCTCGTGATCCTTCAAATACAGCTCCACATCCAGATCAAAGAAATTGATCACCTCTTGTGGCACCAGGCTCAGACCGCGATGAATGTTCTTATCGCCGTGAATTGGATAGGGGTTTGGATCTTCCGGGCCGACGTCCTCCGGTGCCAGGGTAGAAACCCAGGCCAGGTTTCGTTTCGCGCCCTTTGGCAGCTGACGGTTCGGCGCGCCCGCCTCTGGCGCGGGCAGTGCCCGCAAGGGTAACCCAAGCGCTTGATGCAATTTGTCCAGGCCGGTCAGCACCGCGATCACGCCAATGATTTCCACGTAGGCAGTTTCATCCAGATCCGGGGCCAGGGACAGCACCCATTTTTCGGTGATCCGCCCGGCGTCGGTGACCAGGCGGTGGATCGCCTCGATCACAACATCAGGCAAATCGCTGTCGCTGTCATGTACGCCGTCTACCGTATAGGGTGACAAAGCCGCCTTGCGACGTTGGCATAGGGCACATTCGCCAGCGCGTCGCACCTCTGCCGCAATGGCCAGACGTTCGGCACCGGTCCACCAGGTTCCGGGTGCCGCCAAACGTTGCCAAGCCACCTCAATTTCGCGGCCCAGACTGTCACGCATGGGTAGTTTCTCGCCGGCGACTTCCAATTCCATTTGACCATCCAAATTTTCTGTCATTATTTTATAGCGACATTATCAGAAATTCAGGCCGGGAGGTCCACCATGTTGCCAACCAAATTGACCCGTAACGAAGACGAGCTGGCGATTATAAAGACCATCGCCAATAGCGACGACGACGGCCCCGTCCTGATGCTCAACCTGAACAGGTACACATCGGACGCGGGTTTTCCCGACACCGGCCTGCATCAGGAATACATCACCGGGCTGGAAGCCTTCCTGCCCGTCGTGGGCGGCAAAATCCTGTGGCGGCACCCGGTCCTCGGCCAGGCGGTGGGGATCCAGAAAATCGATGAGATGTTAGCCGCCTGGTATCCCAGCCATCAGGCCTTCCTCGATCTTGCGACGGCACCGGGTGGAGAGAACAACTATCGACTACGCGGCCTTTGCGTCGAATACGCCGTCATCCACCGCTGTACAGGCGATCAATATCCGTTTTGTCCGTAGGTGGCCTTAGCTGCCCCTAATTCCCCTTCATGATGTTCCGCGCCAGGGCCCAACGATGAACTTCGGACGGGCCGTCATAGATCCGGAAGGCGCGAATATCACGATAGATGCGTTCGACCACCGTATCATCCGTGATGCCGCGGCCACCTAAAATTTGCAGGGAGCGGTCGACCACGTTCGACAACGCTTCGGAACAGCGCACTTTGCACATGGAGGTTTCGTTGCGGGCCTGTTCCCCCTGATCCAACAACCAGCAGGCCTGCCAGATCGCGATACGGCAGAAATGCAGGTCCGTCTCGTTATCCGCCAACATAAAGCCAACGCCTTCGTGTTCCCCCAGGGTCTTGCCGAATGCCTGACGCTGTTTGGCGTAGGCGACGGCAATATCGTGGGCCCGCACGGCAGCGCCCAGCCAGCGCATGCAATGGGTCATCCGGGCCGGTGTCAGACGGACCTGGGCGTTGCGGAAACCCTGGCCCACCTGCCCCAGAACCTGGGATGCGGGAACGCGGACATCTGTGTACAGCACCTCTGAATGACCGCCAGGGGAATTACTGTCGATGGTATTCAAAACCCGTACCAACTCGATCCCGGGGGTGTCGTTATCCATCATGAACATGGTGGCACCCAGGTCCTTACCGTCCTTATCAAAAGTCCGCGCCATAAGGATTTGATAGGACGCGCCAAACATGCCCGTGATCAGCCACTTGCGACCGTTGATGATATAATCATCACCGTCGGGGCGTGCCTCCGTGCGCATCAATGAGGGGTCAGATCCGGCCCCGTCAGGTTCCGTCATGGAAAAGACAGAACGTATTTCGCCCCGCACCATGGGTGCCAGCCAACGCTCCTTTTGTTCCTGAGTGGCGACTTGATGCAACAGATTGGTATTGCCCTCGTCCGGTGCCTGAATGTTAAGGGCCAGGGGGCCAAGGGTGGAATAGCCCGCCGCCTCAAACACCACGGCCATGCCGACATGGTTCAAACCCAGGCCGCCGAATTCCACCGGCCCATGGGGCGACAGCAGACCGGCAGCCCTTGATTTGGCGACCAGTTCCAGACGCAGCTCCTCTGTCGGGCCGTGATATTCCTGACGCGGATCAGCTTCATACGGCATGATCTCCTCGTGAATGAACTTTGTCACCCGGTCCCGCAGTTCCACCAAATCATCAGGCAAACCAAAATCAATCATCTCGCAACTCCCATAAAATTCTCAACTATTCTTGTACGCTTGCGGCACTTCCGGGCAGGATCGGCCCATAACGTCTTCATACATGCCCACCATCTCGGCCACAACGGCGGATGATGCCGGTTTCCAACTGTCCGGCCAGCTTTCCCGGTCGATTGGATTGGAAGGCATCCTTAGGCATCAATTATCTGGCCGAGGCATCAAAGCCAAACCATCTTCTGGCCAGGATGGAAATTGACTTATCATCGATTGCATCCCGAATAGCCGTCGATAGCACGTCCGCCAGGGCCCGGTCTTCCTGGCGCACGGCGGCCCCGACACCAAGGCCCAATGGCCCGCCGACAATACGCGGCCCCACGGCCATAAAATCCTCGCCGGCATCAGACTCCAATAACGGCTTCCAATAACTCATGGGTCCAAACGCCGCATCAACCTTGCCCAATTGAAACTCCAGATCCAGGGCATCATCATTATCGAAGGGCCGGATTGCAACCTTGATGCCAAGGAAATCGCGTAAGAATGTCTCATGCTTGCTGCCGGCCTTCACGCCGATGGTTTTTCCCGTAAATGCCTTGATCATGGCGTTGATACCGGCCTTATCGCCCGCCGCCATTGACGATAGATCCATGCTGCGAACTACGAACCTGGCGTTGGCCAGGGCAGACGATTTGGCGATCACGAACCGCGCCGGTACCTGGGCGTAAGCGCGTGTGAAGGCCAGGCTTTTCATACGCTCCGGCGTAATCGTCATGGCCGCCATAATGACATCGAACTTGCCGGCCTGCAGGGCGGGTATCATGCCCTCCCAATGGTGTTCAACAAAGGTGCATTCCAGGGCCATGCGCTTGCACAGGACTTTTGCCAAATCGATCTCAAAACCGATCAACGCCCCTGATTTATCCTTGCTGTTCCAAGGTGCATAGTCGCCGTCGACGCCAATCTTGATCGCCTTGTAGTCGGCAGCGTTGGCGGCACCGGATAACAGCCCCGCCATGATGATACAAAATGCGACGATCCCCCTCATCATTGGACTTTCATCATCGGATTTTCATTGGTCATCTTTCAACATTGGGCCATCGGCAACTAGTTTCCCCGTGCCTTTAAAAAAGCCGGGCGACCCAGGCATCGATCCAACCAGGCGGTCAAATTCGGCCAGGCGGATAAATCCAGTTTGGCAATTTTGGCCCACCCCACAACAGCGGAGACATTCAAATCCGCCACAGTAAAGCGGTCACCGAACAGATAATCCCGATCCGCCAATACCCCATCCAGAACAGCCAGTGGTTTCGCCAACTTCTTTTCTGCGGCGTCGACCACAGCTGCATCGCGCTCCCCCTCTGGCAGTAGCAGACGGTTTTTCAGGGCGTCCAAAGCAGCCATTTCAACTTCCGACGTGGCCCAAAAACTCCATTGCAGGGCCAGACCTTGTTCAGCGGTGTCCTTTGGTGCCAGATCACCACCGTGCTTGTTTGCCAGATACAGATTAATGGCCAGGGATTCCCACAAACACAGATCACCATCCACAATCGCAGGTAGGGTGGCATTGGGATTGATGGCCAGGAACTCAGGCGTCCTGGTGCTGCCATCGCTGTAATGGATTGGGTTATGGTCATAGTCCAGGCCTAATTCCATGGCCATCCAGATCACTCGGGATGTGCGGGTATTAAAGGCACCGTGAATTTGCAATTTACTCATAAGATTAGTCCGCTCCTATCACTCTGTAATTTTACGAAAATCAGGTTTGCGTTTTTCCATGAAGGCGTTCACAGCCTCCCTATGCTCGGGCGATTTGTAGGCCAACTCCAGGGCGTCAAATTCCCGCTGAAGAATGACATCCAGATCCGCCTCGCTGCCGTTCTGGGTGAATAGCTCTTTGACCATGCGCAATTGCCGGGACGGGTTTTGCGCCATCATTTCACCCAGGGCCACAGCCTCGTTCACCAAATCATCGTGGGCGACCAACCGGTCGGCCAAGCCCAATTGCACCGCTTCCTCACCTGGGATCATGCGGGCAGTCAGCGACACTTCAGAGGCATTGCCCCAGCCCATGCGCTGGATCAGATAGTGGGACGATGCCAGCTCCGTCACCACGCCCATCTTTACAAAGGCGCAACTGAATTTCGCCTTCTCTGACGCCATGATGTAATCGCAAGGCAAAATCTGCGTCAGGCCAACGCCAACGCAGGCACCGTTGACGGCGGCGATCATGGGTTTTGCCCCGCGCACCGCTTTAACCCAGGCACCTGACGATGGCGGCCGTTTCGGCGCATTTTCATCCAGCTTGGATTTGAACATGGCACCAATATCGGCCCCGGCGCAAAAGCCCCGCCCCGCCCCCGTGATCACCATGGCACCCATATTGGGATCGTTGTTGACCCGGTCCATGGCATGCATCAATTCATCGCGCATATCGTGGGTCCAGGCATTCATCTTGTCCGGCCTGTTCAGGGTCATAAGCCCCACCGCGCCGTCAGCGCCAGTCTGTTCAAACAGAATGTTTTGATAGTCCATGTGAATGTCCCTTCCCTGGTGCATATCTCTTTTAGACATGCTCAGATTCTTTAGAAAAGAGCAATTGAACCAACCGCTTGGATTACAGGAGTGATCACAGGTCGTCGAAATTTGCTCTAAACGGATACGCAGTATGAAGCTACAGATATAGAGAAACCATCGCCGTGTCAGCGGTGCTTTACAAAAAAGGGGGCGCAGGACAATAATCCTGCACCCTGAATGCCTTGGATTGGGTATGTTTTATTCGGCCGCGACTTTGTTCATTTTTTCATTTACCCGTGGCATCACCTCATTGGCGAACAGGCGCATGGAGCGCATTGTGTCCTCGTGCGTCATACCGCCGAATTTCATTTCCGCCATCCAGTGATTAACACCGGCTTCCTCGGCGTAGGTGACAATGCGGTCTGCGACCTGCTCAGGCGTGCCAAAGGCGCTGCCCCATTCCGCCAGGTCGTCATAGGTCACCTTGGCGTGGTTCTTTCGCACCACGTTATAGATTTCATAACCTTTGTGAATTTTTTTGCCCGGCGCACCCGGCAACACCTTTTGGAACAGTTCGTGATACCAAATTGCATGGACTTCAGCGACACTCTTCGCCTCGGCCTCGGTCTCCGCGACATAAGTCTGCATCAACATAGGCTGATCGATCGCCAATGGGTCCCGACCGGCGTCACGCATATGCTGGCTGTATTCCGCAAACTGTTCCTGCACAACATGCATTGAAGTGAAACGCGGCGCGCGCAAAATAGAGAAACCATGTTTGGCGGCCAATGCGTATGAGGGCGGCGAAACGGCTGCCATGTAGATCGGTGGATTTGGCGATTGCACGGGCCTTGGATACAGCTCGACATCATCGACGGACCAGAATTTGCCCTTGTGGGAGAATTTCTCGCCGGAGAAACATTTCATCAAAATTTCCATGGACTCGAAAAACATCTCGCGAGAGTTATCCGGGTTCTCACCAAAGCCGGCAAACTCGCCCGGCTGATAAGCCCGCCCCACGCCCAGCAATAAACGACCATCGGAAAGGCAATCCACCAACGCTGCCTGTTCGGCGACACGTACCGGGTGGTTCAGGGGCAGAAGGACCACCGCCGTGCCAATCTTGATGCGCTTGGTCCGCTGGGCAATGGCGGCCGCCATGGTCAGCGTATCGCCAAGGATGCCGTAAACAGAGAAATGATGCTCCGGCAGCCAAATCGAATCGAATCCCAGTTCCTCGGCCAATTCCACTTCCTCCAGGAACTCCTTGAAAACCTGAGCCTGTGGGATGGAGCCGTATTCGCTGAAAAGGTACATCATGCCGAATTTCATTGTAGGTCTCCTCTGCCTAACCCCAAAAACTAACGTTAGTTAGATTTTTGCAAGATTATCGCCAATGGTCAAGATACAAGATGCCCCTCATCACCATTTCGTGCCATGCTTCCATCCATCACAGACCGAAACCGCCATAGGGGACTATGTCAGTAATGGGGACAATATCGGGGAAGACAGTCGTGGTAACCGGTGCCTCGGACGGCATTGGTTATGTTTGCGCATACACTCTGGCGCAATTGGGTGCCAAGGTGGTACTGGTCGGCAGAAATCAGGAAAAATGCCAACAGGCCGCGGCCAGAATCAATCTCGACACCGCAACGAAAAACATCACGGTGGAAGTCGCTGATTTATCAATTCTGTCACAGGTCCGGGACCTGGCAAACCGCGTGACAGACGCGCATGATCATATCGACGTCCTGTTAAATAACGTCGGTGGATTCTTCCGCCAACGTTCGCAAACCAGCGAAGGACTGGAATATACTTTCGCACTTAACCACATGGGTTATTTCGTCCTGACCGATCGGCTGCTACCAGCTCTAAAAGCGGCGGCACAGGGACGCATCGTCAACGTTTCCTCACGGGCCCACCAAAACGGCAGCATGAACTTTAACGACCTTCAGGGGCGCACCCGCTATGCCGGGTGGTCGGCTTATTGCCAATCAAAACTAATGAATATCATGTTCACGTACGAAATCGCCCGCCGCCTCGAAGGTACAAATGTGACAGCGAATTGCCTGCACCCGGGCTTCGTCGCCTCCAAATTTGGTCACAATAATCCTGGCCTTCCAGGCTTGATCGTTCGCCTCAGCCAAGTCCTGATGGCCATATCCCCGTACGCAGGCGCGCAGACATCTCTGCATGTCGCCACCACGCCCGCCTTGGCAGAGGTCAGCGGGCAATATTTCAACAAATCCAAAATCGCCGCCTCGTCGCCCGAAAGCCTGGATGTTGCGGCGCAACAACGGCTTTGGCAAATCAGCGAGGAAATCGCCTCCAGGACTATTTAGTTGCGATTATCTAATTGCATTCAATTAGTTGCGATCAAGCAGCTTTGTCCGTCAATTGACGCATGATCCTGTGACGGGCCGGCCGGATAATGTTGCCCGCATGCAGCAGTACCTTTCGGGCCAGTCTGGCGGGGCGACGGTCATCCGTATAAAGGCCAACCAGCATGTTGGTGCCCAGATAGATTGGCCGAGCCGCGCGGTTATGGGCCATATGATAACGGCGCAGACCCGCACTGGCACCTATGCCCCTGCCCGCCTTAACCGACGCCTTGATTTCTTCAGCCAAAGTCGTCGCGCTGCGCAGGCCAAGGTTAAAGCCATGGGCCGTTACGGGATGCATCCCCACAGCGGCATCACCTATAAGGGCAAATCGCCGACCATGGAACCGATCCGCATAGACCGCCACCAGTGGATAGTTGTGGCGTTCGCCTATCAAGGTCATGGCACCAAGTCGATGGCCGAACCGGGCAGCGATATCGCGATTGAGTGCCCCCTCCCCCATGGCCATGACCTCTGCTGCCTGATCTGCGGGTAAGGTGATGACAACCGAACTTTGTCGGCCCGGAAGGGGCAGAACAGCCAGGGTGCGTTCATAGTGGAAGCATTCGAACGCCGTGTCATCATGGCCGTGGACATGATCCATCCGGCAAACGATACAATTGCGCCCAAAATCGCGCATCCGGGCCGCAAGCCCCATATGGCATCGGGTTTCAGAAAATCGGCTGTCTGCTGCCACCAGCAAGGATGCCTGCAAACGTCGACCGTCATCCAGGGTGACATGAGCCATACGCTCGTCGCTGCCGGCGGCAACGACGGCGCAGCCATCGATCAAGGTGCCTGCATCCGCTTCATCAAAGGCCGCAAAGACCGCCCGGCGGATCACGTCGTTGCCGACGATAGGACCAAGGTAATCCGCGCCTGTCTCGCGATGGTCGAAATGCAGGGCATAGTTTGTCTTGCCATTGATAACCTTGGCGTGACGGATAAACGCGATCTCCTCGCCAGGCATATGTTGCCAAATACCGAGCTCCCGCATGGTGGCTTCGGATCGTTGGGTCAGGGCAATATCCCGGCCATCAATAGCTGGGTCGGCCAGTTGCGCCCGCGATTGCCGCTCCACAACGGCTACATTAAGGCCACTGCCCACCAGGGTCCGGGCGAAACTTAGCCCCGCCGGACCCGCACCTACGATGATCACATCAAAGGTCTGAACTTTTGCAATTTTCGTCATGCGCCCCATGCAGCCCTGCCGGGGCAGCCGTGTCCTTGACGAACGTCAAACGGACGTCGGGGAGAAAGCTATTCCTTCATAAAAGCAAAGACGTCCTGGTTGGCTTCACCCAATTCCGGTGACGCCCGCGCGAACGCCGGACGCTCGCCATCGAACCGCAGGGGCGTGCCGATCAGACGAAAACTGCCATCGGGACTATCCTGAAGAATACCGGTGGCCAGGGTTTGCGGGTGCGCCACAGTCTCGCCCAGATTTTGCAGCGGAGAATTAGGCACATCCGCAGCCGTCAATAATTCGTTCCATTCAGCGCGGGGCCGGGTGCGCAAAGTCTCTGATACCGTGGCATCAAAGTCTGGCTTATTGGCCACACGGTTATCGTTGGTGGCGAAACGTGGGTCTTCCAACAAATCGAGCCGATCAATCACTTTACAAAACCGCGAGAACTGCAACGGCGTGCCAATGGTCAAAACCAGCTTTCCATCGGCCGCGTCATAACCGCCGTTGGGAACCAGCAAAGGCCCTTGCAGGCCCATGCGTACGGGCCATCCGGCACCGCCTTCCGCATTGGCAAAAGATAATCCCTGCCAGGCCAGGGCGGTTTCCAGCATGGCCGCATCGACCAAACATCCTTTCCCCGTGACATCACGTTGATGCAGGGCTGACAGGATACCAATCAGGGCCCACATCCCGGTGCCAATATCAATAATCGGCACACCGACGCGCACAGCGCCGCCGTCCGGGTCCCCCGTAGCCTCTGAAATACCGGCGAACGCCTGGATCAACGGGTCATAGCCCGGCGCGTCCTTTAAGGGTCCATCCGCGCCATAGGCCGCCATGTTGCAATAAATCAGCCGCGGGTTGCTCGCCACTAAAGTGGCGGCATCCAACCCGAACTTATCAACAACGCCGGGACGCAGGTTTTGAAAGACAATATCCACATCTCTGGCGACCAGCTGGCGCAGGGCGTCCAATTCACCCTCGTTGGCGAAATCAACGGTCAAGGAACGCTTGCCCTTGTTAAAGGCCTGAAACAATACGGCCCGCCCGCCAAGCATGGCCTTGCCCCAGCCACGCGAGGCATCGCCGACTTCGGGCGGTTCCACCTTTATCACCGTGGCGCCAAGTTCGGCGAAGGTCCGGCCGGCAAATGGTCCTGCCAAGGACGATCCCATTTCCAGAACGGTCAGACCATCCAGGGGCATAGATTTAGGGGAAGCGTCATTCATACTGTTGTCCTTAAATCAAATTAGGCAGCAGCTTACATTTCATCCTGAATGGCGCGGCTTATCAACAGCTTTTGAATATCAGACGTACCTTCATAGATCTGCGTCACACGCACATCGCGATAAATTTTCTCTACGGGGAAGTCTTTCAGGTAGCCATAACCGCCCAGGGTCTGGATCGCGGCGGAACAGACTTCCTCTGCCATTTCCGTAGAATACAGCTTTGCCATGGAGGCTTCCTTGCCACAGCGCATTCCCGCCATGTGCATCTGTGCGGCGTGGTGCATCATCTGACGGGCGGTTTCAATTTTGGTTGCCATCTCCGCCAGGCGAAAGGCCACTGCCTGATGTTCAAAGATTGGTTTGCCGAAAGCTTCCCGCTCTTGCGCATAGGCCAGGGCGTGTTCGAATGCCGCCCGCGCCATGCCGATCGCCTGCGCCGAGGTCCCGATCCGACCCGTGGACAAATTGCCCAGGGCGATGCGATAGCCTTGCCCCTCTGCGCCCAACATCATCTCAGCCGGGACCTCCAGATCATCGAGGGAGATTTGCGCCGTGTCGGAGCCGTGCTGGCCCATCTTCTCCTCCACCCGAACGACGTTATAACCCTTGGCGGATGTCGGCGTCAGAAAACAGCTGATGCCCTTGGGGCCGGCATCAGGGTCGGTTACGGCAAAGATCATGCCGGTGGATGCTATCTGACCGGAGGTGATGAACTGCTTTTGACCATTGATGATATAGCGATCACCATCCCGCACCGCGCGGGTGGCCAGGTGGGAGGCATCGGAACCCGCGCCCGGCTCGGTCAACAGGAAAGCACCGATATGTTCGCCCTTGGCCAGCGGCGTCAGGAATTCCGCCTTTTGAGCGTCGGTCGCGAAATCCACCAACGCGGCACAGACCGGCACGTTGTTGACCACCATGACAGTGGAAGCAGCGGCATCGCCGGCGGCAATTTCCTCCACCGCCAGAATGTAGGAAAGATAGTCCGTACCGGCACCACCCCATTCGGGGTCGACACACATGCCCAACAATCCCAGCGCGCCCATCTTGGCCAGAACTTCCCAGGGCAGCTTCGCGTCACGATCCCATTGGGCCGAATTGGGGGCTAGTTCTTTTTGGGCGAAATTCCGCGCCATATCACGAACCATGATTTGATCATCGTTCAACAGCATGAGCCATACTCCAGATACTTGACGTCCGGCATCCCCCGTATGCCGATGCGCCCAAATTTTTCCCCTGGAATGGTTTTCCCCTGGATACGATTTAGAGAAATTTTCTATCACTTGGATCGACTATTGTGATCCAAGTGATAGGTTCAATTGCTCTTTTTTCAAGAATTTTAGAGCAATTCCGATCAAAAGAGAATCGCTTTGCGATTCTAAGTGATTGGAAAAATTGCTCGATTCTTAAGAGTCGGAGCATTTCCTAGTCGGAAATGCTCTAGTGCAGCAACTCCACCGCCATGGCTGTAGCCTCGCCACCACCAATGCACAGAGCGGCGACGCCTTTTTTGCCACCTGTTTTCTGCAAAGCGGCCATCAGCGTCACCAGGATCCGTGCTCCCGAAGCACCGATGGGATGACCCAAGGCGCAGGCCCCGCCGTGAATATTGACGATATCATGGGGCAGACCCATTTCCTTCATGGCCGCCATGGTTACGACGGCGAATGCTTCATTGATCTCGAACAAATCAACGTCTGCTTTATCCCAGCCGGTTTTCTCGAACAATGTATTCACCGCCCCGATTGGTGCCGTGGTGAACCAGGCCGGTTCCTGTGCATGGGTCGCATGCCCGACGATTTTGGCAATAGGCGTTAGGCCACGCTTTTCCGCCTCAGACTGACGCATCAACACGAGGGCCGCCGCGCCATCGGAAATAGAGGAGGAATTCGCCGCTGTCACTGTGCCGTCCTTGGCAAAGGCGGGACGCAATGACGGGATCTTATCGATATTGGCATTGCCTGGTTGTTCGTCAATTTCCACAACCCGCTCACCTTTACGCTCTTTGACTGTAAAGGCGGCAATTTCGCCTGCAAAGCTGCCGTCCGCAGTAGCCTTCTGGGCCCGGGTCAGGGATTCAATGGCGTAGGCGTCCTGTTGCTCCCGCGTGAACTGATAGTGCTGTGCCGTCTGTTCGGCAAACACACCCATGGGCAGACCCTTGTCATAGGCATCTTCCAGGCCATCGAGAAACATGCTGTCTTTGACATCCCCATGCCCCAAACGCATACCGCCGCGCGCATTGGGCAGCAAATAGGGCGCGTTCGTCATGCTTTCCATACCGCCCGTGACGATGACATTTGCCGAACCGGCAACCAACAGATCATGGCCGAACATAGTCGCCTTCATGCCGGAACCGCACATTTTGTTGATCGTCGTGGCACCGACCGCATCGGGGATGCCGGCACCCTTGGAAGCCTGACGCGCCGGTGCCTGGCCCTGGCCTGCCCCCAGAACGTTACCCATGATGACTTCATCAACGTCATCGCCACTGATCCCCGCCCGTTGCAAAGCGGCCTCGATAGCGCCGGCACCAAGTTGCGGTGCCTGAACGGCGGCGAAATCGCCCTGCATGCCGGCCATCGGTGTCCGCGCGGCGCTGACGATAACAATAGGATCCTGGTCGCTCATATTTTCGTTCCTTTGGAAGTCGTGAATTATTCATATATTGCGGGCTAAATTACCATTCCTACACGCGGCGGCAAGGTGTTCTGTTGTCGCAGGTACGTTTCCGGTAATTCGAGCGAAAATGATTGATAGTCCAAAAGTCAGCTTAACACCGAACGGCATCGTCGAAATAGATTTCGGCAATCTGTTGATTACGGTCGAGTTATTGGCTGACGCCCTGCGCCAACAACAGGCATTGGCACCTGGTAAATCAAAGGTACTGATGATTGGTGAAGCCGGCGCAAAGATCGATACGGATTTAGCTCAATTCAGCTCATCTGACAGCGTTGTTGCCCATACCCATGCGGCCGCCCTTGTCCCGCGTGGCAAGGTCGGTCGTGTCTTGGCCAATCTATTCCTTAGACTGCACAAAAACCCCTTTCCCACACGCGCATTTGACGATCCATCCCGTGCCCGGGAATGGTTATTGTCCCTAAAATTGGAAACTGATTTATAACTTACAGCGCGCCGGCTTCCTTGGCCTTGGCGCGTTTCTTCTCTAACCGGCCCTGTTGGCCCGCTTTTTCGATCATAAAGCGGATATGGCGTGCCTTGCCGACCTGATCAAGGGCGTCGTGGACTTCTACATCAAAGACCACTTTCGGGCCCTTAACTTCAACCACTTCGGCCCGAACTTCGATCCACATGTCCATCAGGGTCGGGCCCATGTGGTCGATTTCCACCCGCGCCCCGACAGAGCTTTCGCCAATCTCCGCGTGCTCATCCATCAATGCCAGGCAGGTACGTTCCACATCCATCACCATCATGGGCGTGGCATAGACCCGCAACTCATCGCCCATGAAATCGATGGTCTTTTCCTTGTCCACATTATACCGCTTGGTGACTTTCAGTCCCGGCTGCAATGTCTCTTTCATCGCTCTATCCTCTCTATGACGCGCTGCAAAATCGCTTGCAGGGATGTAACCGCCTTCGGGGAACTTTGTCGAGTGGCTAGACCCCATTCGTAGAATATAGGTCCGTTTGATGGCGTGTGGAGGCCATTTGGGTAGGCATTTTGCGCCGGTCGTAGTGGGACTACGGGCAAGCAAAATAACGCATCCGAATGGCCTCCACACGCCACCGAAGGCCGTGCTTCCCAACGCCGTGGCGTCGTTGAAGGTCTTGTCCGTAGTCCCACTATGATCGGCACCCTTCGCCTAGCCACGACGATGGGAAGTACGGTCAAACGGGTCTATATTCTACGAATGGGGTCTAGGCCAACTGCACCAATGCCGCTTCCAGTTCGGGCAGCGCAATCCGTAAGCCGAATTGGCGTCCTTGTTCCAGGATTTCCTGAAGCACCTTATGCGCGCCCTTGCCTTCCGCGCAGTCGGCCAGGGCCTGGCCCCGTGCGGCAAAGAACTCCACCCAAGGCAATTTTTCCTCGACCGTGAAATTCAACAATGCCTCCGCATGGGAGCGCGCCTTGTCGATATCGCCAATGTTCAAACAGGCATCGATTGCATCGCGATGAAACCACAGGACATTATGGGCGTTCGCGCCTTCGGCCACCAAAGCCGCCCCTTCCGCCAGGGATTGGCGACAAACCTCGGGATCCTTACGCAAGACAGCGTTAAGCGCGAAAAGACGGGGCCCGTGAAAATTGATCCCGGTTTCCCGACCAATCGCAATGGCCTGGTCTAAAATCTCAATTGCCTTGTCCGATTGCCCCAGGCCCAAAGCACGACGTGACAGCTCGTACAAACAGTACAATTCCATCCGCCTATTGCTCAACGAACGCGCGATCCGTATGGCGTCCTGCAAATGTGTCTCTGCGGCCTCAAAATCGGTCATATCGATCAGCATTTCACCGCTGAGCATATTGGCCATCATGGCCGCGCGTACGTTGAGAATTTCATTAGCCAATTTACGCGCGGCATGGAGTTCTTCCAGGGCAACATCATGGCCGTCCACATAGCGGCGTGTCACGCCCATCATAAAGCGGTTGCGGGATTCAATATCCAGCAAACCATGGGCCCGGCACAGTGCAAAACAACGTTTGAAGCTATCGACCGCATTGCGCATGTGGCCCCTGCCATACTCCGCATCGGCGATCCCGCCCAGCGCGTTTGCTTCCCAGCGATAACTACCGCCCAGGCGCGCGTGGCGCAGGGACTCATTGTGAAAATACAGGCATTGTTCAAAATCGCCGGCAACAAAAGCAGCACCGCCACGATAAGAATAGATTTCCGCCAGCTCCACCTCCATCCCCTCGCGCTGAGCAATAGCTTCCGCCTGATCCAGAACCTTTGCGCCGCGCTCACGCGAGCTCATCAAGCGATTTACCGCTGCGACCCCAATCCAGGCATGGCACCGTTGTCGGTCCGTCGTCGCCAGATTGGAGGCTTCCTCCCAGGCATCCAACGACTCCTCCGGCCGGCCCAACTCACGCAACAAATCCGCGCTATGGGCGGTCAGGTCAAACCTGTCGGTATTATCGCCCAACAGATCCAACCCTCGTTCCACCAATTCCAGGGCGCGTTCGATGCGATAGGCTTCAGCCTCAGCCAGTGCCGCACGCTGAAAAGCTATGGGTGCCCGATCGCTGCCGGCCTGGCCCAGGTGTTCCGCATACAACACCGCGTCGCGGTCCTGATACCAATCCGCCGCCTTAAGATGCAGCGCCTGACGGCGTCCTTTCAGGAAGGAGCCATGCACCGCATCCCGGAACAAGGCGTGGTAGAACTGAAATTCCCCTTCGGAATGACGGATCAGGTTAAACTGCAGCAAACTATCCGGCTGATAAGTGCCGTCCGCCATGACGAAACGCAGGGCATCCAAGGCAAAGCGTTGGCCAAGCACCGAGGCTGCCTGTAGCGCCGCGCGATCCTGGGCTATCAATGCATCGATGCGGGACTGCACCACGCTTTGCACGGAACCCGGAATGGATTGGCCATCAGTGCTATTGGAACTGCGCAACAATTGCTCCAAAAATAGCGGATTTCCACCCGAACGTTCGATACATTCGTTGGCCCAATCCGCGTCGACCCCTTCGAATTCAAAGACCAGATTGCGGGCCTCATCTGTATTCAAGGGCTCCAGATCCATGGTCGTTATGGGTGCCGCATCAATTCCTGCGCGCCAGGCAGCATCCAATGGATCGCCCTGCAGACGCGAGGTCAGGAGCAATATAATCGGATGCGTAGCCGCCGTTTTCACCAGCGCCATCAAGTAACGTAACAATGCGGGCTGGGCCCAATGTAGGTCTTCGATGCGCAGCAACAATGGTGAGCTGTCCGACAGGTTTGCGACCAATGTCACCAACACCTGCGCCCGGCCTAGACTACGCTGTTGAACGTCCATCGCCTCATACAAGGGGCGTTGATCAGCTGTCTGCGGCAGGTTCAACAGATCATATAAATGCAGGCTTTGTTCCGGCGCGATCAAGCCTGTCTGTACTACCCGCTCCGCCGCCGTAGTGCGCAGGTTTTGTCCGGCACCAGGTGCCAAGCCCATGAGACCACGCAGCAGGACACGTACCGCATCCTGGCCTTCACCCACACCGAAATCGAGCACCTGACCGCCATAACTCTGAAAACCGGACTCTTCGGCCAGGCGCTGATATTCATGGAGCAACCGGGTCTTCCCTATTCCCGCCTCACCCCGGATGAAAAGGGTTTGGCCGCGCCCATTGCGCACAGCCGCGTCAAGGGCACCATTGAAGGTCGCGACTTCCGCCGCGCGACCGATAAATTGACCTTCAGCATAGGCCCGCGCCTCACCCAGACCGTTAACCCGCCAAACCCCGACCGGATTGGGGAGGCCCGGCAGACTTTTCTTGCCCAGGTCTTCGCCATCCAACCGTTCATCCAGGGCATCGTGAACTTCACCTGAAATCAGCGTCTCACCCGCAGTCGCAAGGTCCGTCAGGCGGGAGGCGAGATTTACCGTTTCTCCCGTGACCGTGTACTCAAGATGGGCCGCGCTGCCCGTATTGGATGCCACCACCTGCCCCGCTGCGACACCTGCATGAACCCGCATGGGCGGGTCCAACTCTGCTGCGGCATCATGTACGGCCAAGGCAGCACGGACAGCGCGCTCCGGGTCATCCGTATGTGCGACGGGCGCGCCAAACACGGCCATCACAGCATCGCCAATATGTTTGTCCACACTGCCGCCAAACTTTTGCACCACGTCGTCGACGGCGGCAAAGAAACGGTTCAATAACTGATGGATTTCCTCGGCGTCCCGCTCAGACGACAATGTGGTAAAGCCGGAAATATCAGCGAACAGCACGGCGACCTGGCGCCGCTCACCCGCTGGCGCACCGGGAGCATCCGGCGCGGTCGCGTCGTTGGGCGGCGCTGCCACAACTTCCTTGTTTGTGAAACCGTCGATGGCCTTCATCAAACGCTTTCGATCACCAAGGGCCAGGCCCAATTCCCGCAAATCCGCCTCGGCCAATTCCGGCAATACATCAAAATCAATGCGGTTTTCCGCAAAGATTTCAACGTAGTCTGCCAAGCCTAATTCGTTCAGCCAGTCCGCTATATCAAGGTTCGCCATTGCCGCCTTTCATCTCATACCTTGGAAATAATGCCACATCTACGGGTTTGGGAGTAAAGAGAATGATAAAAGCCTTTGACGGCATCCGGGTGGTGGGTTTTTCCCCAGTGCTGGCGGGACCGTTCGCAGCCGGTCAATTGGCTATTGACGAATTAGGGGCCATCTGGAAAATGTCGGTTGGTACGGGTCGATGATGGTTAGCTTTTGATGTAGGTGTTCATAGATGTAGTTAGGGTAGCGTACGATGACCGATATGATGAATTCCGGCACCCTGTGGCTGGCATTGCTGGATACCGCCCATTCACAGCCTCATTTGCCATGTATCGCGATCCCGCCTCGCAATGAACGGGATTATTATCCCGATGGCGTATTGTGGAGTTATGGCGAAGTTGCATCCCGCACAAATCAGCTGATCGAGCATTATGCCGCAGCCGGTTATGGCCATGGACATCGGGTGTCGCTGTTGCTGGAAAATCGCCCCGAATTCATGTTGCATTTCCTTGCCCTTAACGCCTTAGGCTGTTGGGTTGTGCCCTTGAACCCGGAGTTTCGAACCGACGATTTTGCCTTTATCCTTGGTCATTCGGAAGTAGACCTGATCGTCACACTTGCCCCGCACACCGAAAATTTAACAGCCGCGGTGACGGTCACCGGGCGAGTTATACCTATTGTGGATGTGGCGATGTTCAATGACGCCCTGCCGGCACCCTTGCGGCCTGAGAAAAATTCCCCGCCTGGCAGGTCGTCTGAATCTGTTCTGATGTACACATCGGGCACCACGGGCATGCCAAAGGGCTGCATCATTTCGAACGAATATTTTTTCTTCGCCGGCGAGCGATATTTGGGTGCAGGCGGCACCATGACCATCGAGCATGGGGCGGAGCGGTTATATAACCCGCTGCCGCTGTTCTATGCCAATGGCCTGGCAATCGCCAACCCTGCCATGATCCTATCCCGTAACTGCATGATATTCTCCGACCGCTTTCACCCCGCCACCTGGTGGCAGGAGATTGTCGAGACAGAGGCGACCATGATCCATTACCTTGGCATCATACCACCCGTCCTGATGGCCAGGGAGGAGGAGGTGATAGAGCGTCGGCACAAGGTCCGTTTTGGCGTAGGTGCCGGTGTTGATCCTGCCCTCCGCGTTGCCTTTGAAAAACGTTTTGGCATGACGTTGGTGGAAATCTACGGCATGTCGGAAATTGGCATCTGTTCCTTTGATGTCAGTACGGACCGGGATGGCAAGACGCGCTCTATCGGGCGGGATATGCCGGGCATGGAATTCCAGATTATTGATGATGATGGAAATCGACACCCCCCCGGCACGCCTGGTGAATTACGCGTGCGCCGTACCGGACCCAACCCGCGCCTGGGACTGCTGGAAGAATATTTCCGTGATCCCGCGACAACAGCCGAGGTTTGGCAGGATGGTTGGTTCCATACCGGTGATATCCTGGTCGAAGAACCTGCCGGCCTTGTCTTTGTTGACCGCAAAAAACACATGATCAGACGCAGCGGCCAGAACATCTCTGCCGCCGAGATCGAGGCGACCCTTCGCACCCATGCAGCCGTTCGCGAAATTGCCGTGATCCCCATTCCAGATGATTTGCGGGACGAAGAAGTCTTCGCCTGTATTATTTTGGAAGACGGCATAGCCGGAACAGACGAGCTGGCGGATGAACTGGTGCGCTTTACCCTGGAACGGCTGGCTTATTTCAAAGTTCCCGGTTGGGTCGCGTTTCTGGATGAACTGCCGACGACCTACTCCCAGAAACTTCGCAAAGGCGAAATCTTTGGCGATGCCGATCCCACGGCTGATCCACGAACGGTCGATCTACGCCAAGTGAAACAAAGCCGGGGTAAGGGCCCGGGCAATAACGCAGCGAAATAAGGCTGTGAAATAAGACTCTAGAATAATGTGGTCTACCAGCCACCCGTCCATTGCCAGTTGTTGCCAGCAGTCGGTGTTCATCCCGTTTTCATCAATGACTTAATAGCAATCATATTGCGCTGCGGTTGAGCAGACATGATTGGATAATAGGCGCTATATCGGGGTTCGCCATTGCCGCCTTTCATCTCATACCTTAGAAATAATGCCATAACTACGGGTTTGGGAGTAAAGAGAATGATAAAAGCCTTTGACGGCATCCGGGTGGTGGACTTTTCCCAAGTACTAGCGGGACCGTTCGCAGCCGGTCAATTGGCCCTATTGGGTGCCGATGTGATCAAGGTAGAGCAGCCGGGCGTGGGCGATCAGATGCGCACCATGATGGCAAATGAAACGCAGGCCGCATTAAAACTCGCGCCGGCCTTTTTGGGCATCAATACCAACAAGCGCGCCATTACCGTGGATCTGAAAAACCCGGAGGCGAAAGAAATCATGCATCGGTTATTGAAAAACGCCGACGTGGTGATCCAAAACTTCAAGGCCGGCGTTATCGATCGCCTGGGCTATGGCTATGACGCGGTTGCCGGGATCAAACCTGATATCATCTATTGCTCCATCTCCGGCTATGGCCAGCAAGGTCCCATGGCAGGCAAAGGTGCCTATGACGGCGCGATCCAGGCAGCGTCCGGCATGATGAGCGTAACGGGCACGCCGGACAGCGGGCCGTTGCGGGTGGGCTATATGCCGGTCGATATCTCGACAGGCATTACTGCCTCCTACGCTATTGCCTCCGCCCTGTTCCGCCGGTCCCACAGTGGTGAAGGACAGCATTTGGATGTGGCCATGTTGGATAGCGCCATGACCATGTTGAACCCGGTAATCTCAAACTACCTGAATGGCGATGTCATACCCGAGCGTCTGGGCAATGCCTCCCCTACCTATCAAGGCTCCGCAGATACCTGGCCGACCAAGGACGGGCATGTGCAAATGACGGTTATCACCAATTCCATGACACAGAAGCTTTGTGATGCTCTTGGCCGGCCGGAATGGATGGACGACCCCCGCTTTGCCACGGACCAGGGCCGGGTTGATCATCAGGTTGAGGTCTATGACAGCATTGGTGCCGTCTTTGCCAGCGAACCAACCAAGCATTGGATGCAAGTTCTGGGTGATGCCGGTATTCCTATTGCCCCGGTTCACAGCGTGCCGCAGTTGATGGATTTCCCGCAACTGGATCATCGCGGCGTCCTCATGACCATGGCCGCGCCCGCGGGTATGGAGGGAAATATTACTGTACCCGGCGCAGGCTTCCATGCCTCGAACGGAGAACCTGCGGCCAAGACCGCCGCCCCCACCCTGGGCCAGCATACCGACGAGGTACTGGGGGAATTGGGATACGACGCTGCGGCAATCGCGGCCCTGCGAGAAAAGGGAATTGTTTAGCTATGAAAATTGACGCCCAACTTGGTGCCCTCTATCCACACCTGGCAGCCGACATGGCAAAGCGTATGGAGGCCATGGGCTTCGATGCAGTGTGGAGCTTTGAAGCAGGCCATGATCCGTTCCTGCCCCTGGTGGCAGCCGCCATGTCGACGGAACGCCTACAGATTGGCACCAACATCGCCGTAGCCTTTGGCCGCAGCCCCTTTGCCACCGCACAGGCTGCCTGGGATTTGCAACAGGCCAGCGGCGGGCGTTTTCACCTGGGCCTGGGCACCCAGGTTCGGGCCCATATTGAACGGCGCTATGATATGCCGTTTGAACATCCCGCAGCCCGCCTGACAGACTATATCCGTTGCCTGCGCGCGATCTTTGACAATTTCCAGAACGGCACCAAGCCGGAATACCAGGGGCCGTTCTATCGTTTCATCTTGACCAACCCAGCATTTATCCCCGGCCCGATCGCGCATCCCCACATTCCCATCTACGTCGCCGGCGTCAATCCGCGCATGTGCCGGGTGGCGGGTGAAGTGGCCGACGGCTTTCATGTCCATCCCATGCATTCCATCGCCTATCTGAAAGACGTGGTCCGCCCGGCCATTGACGAAGGCGCGCGCATGGCGGGCAAATCCGTTGATGATCTGGACCTGCATGCATCGGTCTTTGCGGTGTTGGGAGAAACGGAGGCGGAACGCAGCGCATCGGAAAAACAAATTCGCGAACAGGTCGCCTTCTACGCCTCGACGCCCAGCTATCGCGCCCTGTTGCGCCACCACGGCATGGAGGCTCTGGGCAAGGAACTAAGCCAAGTCATGCGCAACGGCGAGATTGATAAAATGGCGGCCATGGTACCCGATGCCCTGTTGGCCGAGGTGGCAATTTCCGCCTCGTACAGTGAATTGGGTGCCGCGCTCAAAAACCGTTACGACGGCCTGGTCCAGCGTATCGCGACCTATTATCCAATCCCCGATGACGACCCCATCGAACGCTGGGCCGACGTCGTGAAGGGTTTCGAGGCCGCCTAACCTAACGATTACGTTCCGTCCGGATCATATCGGCGCATTTTTCACCGACCATAATAGAGGGCGCATTGGTATTGCCGGAGGTAATGACCGGAATGATCGAGGCATCGGCGATGCGCAGACCCGACAGGCCGCGCACCCGCAGGCGATCATCCACCACCGCCATATCGTCCGTGCCCATTTTGCAGGTACCAACGGGGTGATAGATGGTGGCGGCATTATTTCGGATATGCTCGATGATCTCATCATCCGTCTTGGCCTTAGCACCATCGCCATGTTCGCCCTCAAGGCAGTCTGCAAAGGGTGAAGAGTTGATGATCTGGCGGATGATTTTCACGCCGTTCAACATGCCTTGGACGTCATCGTCATGGTCCAGATAGTTGGGCTGTATGGCCAGGCGCGTCCCCGCGCCGTCCCCACGGTCATCTCTAACCAAACGCACATCGCCCCGGCTTTTCGGACGGGTGTAACAGATCGATGCGGTACCGCCCGGGAATGGATGGAACATGAACCCGCCTTGGGATGAATAATCGAAACTAAAGGGGCGGTAATTGATCTGAATATCGGGGCGTCCCCCAGCCCGTTTTGAATCCAGAAAGCCGCAAATTTCCGTACTGGTCAGCCCGAATGCACCATTCCGCGTGACTGCATAGCGTATCAGCTCAAACCCCATGCGCGGCTTGTTGTTAAGCATTTGGTTCAAAGTGGGATAGGCCGCTTTCAGGCGCGGCTGCACATGCACGAAGGCATGGTCATGCAGGTTTTTGCCAACGCCAGGCAAATGGTGGGTTGGCGCGACGCCGACATCTTTCAACTCGGCACTATCGCCTATGCCGGATTGCAAAAGGATCTGCGGTGAACCGACGGCGGAGGCAGAGAGGATCATCTCGCGCCCGACCCGGACGGTTTCGACAGCGCCATTATTGTCAACAAACTCCACACCGCTGACCCGTGTGCCGTCCAACAGGATACGACTGACGTTGGCACCGGTTCGGATCGTCAGGTTGGGGCGGCTTTTGGCATCCTTTAGATAGCCGCGCGCGGTGGAATCCCGACGCCCTTTGCGAATGGTTCCCTGTACTGTCGCGATACCGTGTTGATCGCCGGTATTCAGATCCGGAATACGCGGGATGCCGGTTGCAACGGCTGCTTCGAGGAATTTGTAGGAGCTATCGTTGCTGGGCAATGTGTCGGTGACGGCAATAGGGCCGCCCGCGCCGTGCATATCGGTCTCGCCATGTTCATAATCTTCCATGCGTTTGAAATAGGGCAACACATCATCCCAACCCCAACCTGCATTGCCCGCATCGCGCCAGCCGTCGTAGTCCTCCGCCTGGCCGCGAATATAGAGCATACCGTTGATGGAACTGGAGCCACCAAGCACCTTGCCGGAGGGGAAAAACATGGGCCGCCCGTTCAAACCCGGTACCGGCTCTGATTTACGCAGCCAGGTGGTATTGGGATTGGTCAACAGATGGGGAAACAAGACGGGGATATGGATAAAGGGATGGCGGTCCTTGCCCCCCGCTTCCAGCAACAGCACCGACATACCCCTATCCTCAGACAGCCGGCCCGCCGTCGCGGCCCCTCCCGAACCTGACCCGATTACGATATAGTCGTATTGCATCTATCCAACTTCCTTTATCAACTGCGCGCCAGGACCAGACCGATCCCCGTACCAATCAACAGACAGCCGGTAATACGGCTGCGAATGCGGGCCCCGCGCCCACTTTGCAACACGCCCCGCAAACGTCCCGCCAAGAGGGCATAGGCGCTGTCAAAGACCGTGCCGATAACCAGAAAGCTGACGCACATGAGGGCGAGTTGCGATCCAAGGGGCGCTGCGGGATCGATAAATTGTGGGAAAAAAGCCACGTAGAACAAAATCGTTTTCGGGTTCGTAACCGCGACCACGATGCCTTGCCAAAAGACTTTGGAATTCGGACTACGTTCACCTGCATCCGCATCTGACAGCCCCACGCCTCTGTTGCGCAATTCCCGTACCCCAAGCCAGATCAAATAAGCCGCACCAAGCCAGCGCACCAAATCAAAGACGTCCGACAATAAGGTTAGCATGGTTGAGAGACCAAAGGCACCGGCGGCGACTAGGACCATGTTGCCTATGGTTGATCCCGCGACAGTTGCCAGCCCGGTGGCGGTGCCATGCCGCAGGGATTGCGCCACCACAAGGGTGACAATGGGTCCCGGCATCAGGATCAACACCAAGGTGGCCAGGCAGAAGGACAAATATAATTCGATACTCATGAACCTAAGGTAGCGCTAGATAGGGCAAGTGAGCAACTGCAAGCACAGACCAATACCGCAAGGGTCGTAATCGAAACCAGCTCCGGGTATCTCTAAAACAATGAAACCCTATTGTGGTGCGTACAACCGCTACCAAAGATCACGCATCATTGATTGCAACTGAAGTATATTGTGTGACTAATACAATTTGAATCATATAAAGTCGTTGATCCTGCGAAGTATAGACTTATGACGATGGCACTTGAACACCTTGGGGGGGGGGGATTTAGATATCGAAATGGAAAGACCCAATCCGTTGCTAAATGCGTGGCTGTGGGTCCCGCCTATCGGCATGGCCGTCTTCCTCATTATTGTCGCTCAGTTCAGCTTTCTGGCCTTCCATACCCTCGCGGAACTCTTCTCCATCGTGATTTCTTTCACGCTGTTTACCTTCGCCTTATCTACACATATTTTATCGCGAAACAATTTCCTGCTCTTCCTGGCCTGTGGCTATTTTTGGATCGGTGGCCTCGATCTGGTGCATACCCTTGTCTATACAGGCATGAATGTCTTCATGGAGGGCAACGGTAATTCAGCCGTGCAATTTTGGCTCAGTGCCCGCTACGGGGAAGCCCTTTTGTTGTTGGCCGCCCCGTTCGCTGCGACCAGACGGCAGAACGGCTATCGTCTTACGGCCCTTTTCGGTTTCATAGCCGTTGGACTGACGGGTTTGATCTTATCGGGATATTTCCCGACCGGTTTCGTCCCCGGCAAGGGCCTGACGGATTTCAAGATCTACAGTGAATACCTGATCGATCTAATCCTGGCGTTGGCGCTGGTCGCCTTGTTCCGACGGGAGCATGGCATCTCGAGAGACGAAAAATTCCTCATCGCCGCATCCATCGTCCTGACCATGTGCGCGGAAATTGCCTTTACTTTTTACGTCAGTGTCTTTGGACTTTCTAATCTGGCGGGGCACCTCTTTAAGATTTTTTCTTTCTGGATGATTTTCCAGGCGGTCGTCATTTCAAATTTGCGGACGCCATACGCCGCCCTGCAGGCGAGCGAGGGAAAATTTCGTCGCCTGTTCGACAATGCCGAAGTCTCCATATGGAACGAGGATCTCTCGGCAGTGTATCGAGAGCTGAACAGGCTGCGACAGGATGGCGTGCATGACCTTCGAGAGCATCTGGAGAGCTCGAACAGCGTGGCCCGGGAATTAGCAGACATGGTCAAGGCTGTTCAGGTCAATCAGGCGACCCTGGAATTGTTTGGTGCGGAAACCGAAGAAGAATTCCTGAACTGGTCCAACAACAGGTTCGGGGACATAGAGACTAAAATCTTCATTGATGCTGCTTGTGCGATCTGGGACAGAAAAAGAATTTTCCGTTCAGAAGCAGAGATGCGAACCCTTGATGGCAGGGTCATTCATGTCATTGTCTCATTTCCAATCCCCGAGACAGAAAATGGCTTCCATAGTGTTCCCGTCAGCATCATCGACATTACCCAAAACAGGCGAGCCGAGGAAACCCAACGACGACTGGCGACCGCCATTGACGGCGTGGCCGAGACCGTCTCTATCTACGATGCCGATGATAAACTCGTCTACGCCAATCAGGCCTTACGAGATATGGACAGCGTGATGTTAGATGTCCTGCAACAGGGCAAGAGCTTTGAAGATCGCATAAGGGCGCTTCTCCATCACTATTCCCCCGCTGATGCGGTTGGGCGCGAGGAAGCCTGGTTCGCGGAACGCATGGAAAAGCATCGCCATCCCGGTGAGGCCTTTGAGCTAACCCGGGCGGACGGTATCACGCTTCGTCTGCGTGAACAGAAACTGCCCGATGGTTCGATCATTACCATTGGCAGCGACATCTCCGCCCGCAAGAAGATCGAGGAGGCACTGCGTGACAGCGAACAGCAATTGCGTCTGATCACGGACGCCTTGCCGGTGGCGATCTTCTATGTCGATGCCCATATGATTTACCGTTTCGTGAACACCCTGGCGGAAAAATTTTTGGCAAGGTCGACTGAAGAAATTCTCGGCTCCAATGTCCGGGAAATATTCGACGAAGAAACATACCAACGATTACTTCCCCGTATACAAGCTGCGCTGTCCGGCGAAGTCCAGGAATTCGAACCTGTTATTGATTTTCCTGATGGTGAGACCCGGGAGATGGCATTTAGCTATGTACCGCATCATGGTTTCGGCGGCGAGGTCGCTGGGTATTTCGGTCTGGGTATCGACGTCACGGAACGGCACGCCCTGGAATTACAGTTGCGCCAGGCGCAAAAGATGGAAGCGATCGGTCAGCTAACTGGCGGAATCGCGCATGATTTCAACAATGTGCTGGCAGTCATTTTGGGTAGTCTTGGCCTGTTATCCACGAATTTGACCAGCGGTCAGAATCTGGAACAATATATCAATCTTGCAATTGCGGCGACAAATCGGGGTGCGGCATTGACGCACCGTCTGTTGGCCTTCGCCCGCAAGCAAACCCTGGATGTCCAGGATATTGATGTTGGCGGGCTGTTGGACGGCATGGATGATATGTTGCGGCGCAGCCTTGGCGAAACCATTGATCTCCGCATTCAATATTCAGCTGCTCTTTGGCTCTCCCGGATCGATCCTGGAGAATTGGAACAGGCCATACTAAACCTTGCCGTCAACGCCCGCGACGCCATGCCTAACGGCGGCCGGTTGACCATTGAGGCCGGGAATAAAATTGTCGACGAAGGCGACCTGGCCGACAAGAGGGAACTGACAGCGGGCGAATTTGTGGTGGTCTCGGTTAGCGATATCGGCATAGGTATGACGCCGGAAATCCAGGAGCAAATTTTCGACCCTTTCTTCACCACCAAAGAGGTTGGCGAAGGCACCGGGTTGGGCCTCAGCATGGTATTTGGCTTCGTCAAACAATCGGGAGGCCACGTAGTCGTGTACAGCGAACCAGGCCACGGTACGACCATACACCTTTATCTGCCGCGATCCCAAGCAGTGACGGCGACACCCCGCGCGGTCGCGCCCCTAACGCTGGCCCGCGCCAAGCCGGGAGAAACCATCCTGGCGGTCGAAGATGATCCCAGCTTGCGACAATTGATCGAAAGCATGCTACGTGACCTGGGCTATACGGTCTATATCGCCCAGCATGCTCAGGATGCACTGCAGCTTTTGCCGAAATTACCCCGTCTAGATCTTTTGCTGACTGATATAGTATTACCCGGCGGCATGTCGGGTTTCGAGCTGGCGAAGGCGGCCACAAGCGACGGAGGGTCTTTGAAAATCCTCTATATGTCGGGATACGCCAAAGGTGCGTTGGAACACCAAACCAATATGGACGCCGGCGCGGAATTATTGCCGAAACCGTTTTCCATGGAGGATCTGGGTAGAATGTTGCGCAAGACCCTTGATGGCTAAAGCGCTCTTATCATCATCCTTGCTCGTACCGGCTTTCAGCTGTGATTATGATCGAAACAAGGGCCGCCGCAGAAACGGCTAAATATAAATCCACGCCGCTGAGGCATTATGACCCGTGATAATAAACCGTAGGGGGATGCAAAGATGGATCAAGACATCGCAAACTGGTCACTGGTGGAATTGGTGCGTCGACAGGCAGAGCGTCACGGAGAGAGGGAGTTCATGTCGTTTGAGCACGGCACCACACTAACCTTTGCTTCCTAC
>Ga0233439_10001282_pt1 | contig 32700 bp, 31 predicted proteins | sample SI_123_September_6_FD_182713 | JGI IMG/M metagenome (GOLD analysis project Ga0233439, IMG submission 182713) | Seawater microbial communities from Saanich Inlet, British Columbia, Canada - SI_123_September2016_100_MG | ecosystem: Environmental > Aquatic > Marine > Inlet | place: Canada: British... | reverse complement strand
CGTCCGTCGGTGAGTCGGACTTCGAGTCGGTAAAGCGTGGCCGGCAATGTCGCAACGGATGCGGTGGGCAGGTAGCGGCCGGGGTCTTCTGGGTCTTCTGTATAATCGATGATTTGATCGGCTTGGCGGATTGCGACTACGGCGCCAGATAGGGCCGCAGCGGCGGCGGTATAGGTCGTTCCAGGGGCCAACGTCCGGCTCAGGTGGACCGGAGGCAGTGGGGCATCGACGATGAGTTGCACGTCGACGACGACAAGATCCTCTTCGAGTGGTCCGAAGAGCTCGCCGGGTTGGCGGTCGGCGGCGCAAGCGCAAAATAACGCGATAATCCAGGCGAGGTAGTGGGTCAAAACTTGAAGTCCAGTCCGAAGGTAGGCACGATGGGCAGCATTTTGACGACTTTCGGATCGGTTTCAGGTTCGTCGGTGTCGTATTGTACGAACCATTCGTTGCGACGGCTGTAGAGGTTGAAGATCTGTAAGTAGAACTCGGCTTCGCTGCCCCATAGACCAAAGGCGCGGCGGGCGCCGACGTCGAGGCGGTGATAGGGCAGCAGGCGGGCGCTGTTGCGATCGGCCGGCAGGGCGCGGTCGGTAAACAGGCCGGTGGCCGGGGCGCGCAGGGTATAGCGGGCTCCGGCCGGCGTAAAGGCCTGGCCGGTGGCGTATACTAAGCTGAGATTCCAGGTCCATTTGCTCTGGCGGTAGGAGCTGTTGAGCGAGATGTCGTGGCGGCGGTCGTATTTGGGCGGGAAGGTGCGTCCCCTGTTGAGCTCGGGGAATTGGCGTCGGGTCCAGCCCAGCGTATAACCGAGCCAGCCGCGCAAACGTCCGAGGCGGCGTTCGGCGAATAGCTCCAATCCGGCGGCATAACCCGTGCCGTCGGTGACGAAGAGATCGGTGGAGCGCGTTTCTTCGCTATCGGCGACGGTGTTGTTGTCGAGCAGGGCTAGTTGGTCCATGTCGGTGTAGTAGGTTTCGGCGGAGAGTCGGTAGCGCGACGAAACCTCCCAATCTAGGCCGAGCGCAGTTTGGTAGGACCGGCTCGGTTTGACGCTGGCGTCGAGCGGAAGCCAGTAGTCGCCGCCGCTAAACCCCTCGGTGGTGACCAACTGCAGATACTGGTGGTAGACGCCGCCGCCGGTTTTCAGTCGCAGACCAGGCTGTAGCTCATAGCTCAGCGAGAAACGTGGTTCGAGCGAGAGGCGTTGCCCGGCGGTGAAATAGCTGAAGCGGCTGCCCAGGCGCAGGTGCATCAGCGGCGTGGCCTGCCAGTCGTCCTGTACATAGGCGGCCATCAGCCAAGGCTCCTGGTTGAGGTCGAGCTGTTGGCGTTGGTTAAAAGTCTGGCGGAAGGTGAATTTGTAGTCGGTCAGCAGCAGGCCTGCGGCTATCGTATGGTCCGCCTGGACGTAGTAGTCGAAATCGGCTTTGAACGATAGGTCGCGCACGCTATTGTCGAATAGCACGGGGGTGTCAAAAAAACTGAGCGATGTGTCGCTCTCATAGGTCGAAAAGGCGGCGATGAAACGGCCGAAGAGCGTTGGCGAGAAGAGGTGGCTCCAGCGCCCGGTCAGTGTGCGGTTGCCCCAGTTTAAGGCAAAAAAGGTCTCGGCGTCCAGGTCAAAGTCGAGCACGTCTTGCCCGAAGTAGGTGCTGATAACTAATTCGTCGGAGGGGCCCAGGCGCTGGCTGAATTTGCCATTGAAATCGTAGAAGTAGTAGGAGGGCACGTTGGCCCCCGAGGCTCGTACCGCCGAGAGCACCGGGTCGAGGTAGGTGCGGCGGCCCGAAAGCATCCAGGCGCCGGTGCCGATCGGACCTTCTAAAAGCAGACGGCCGGAAATTAGGCTGAGACCACCGCGACCGCTCAGCGTTTGGCGGTTGCCCTCGCGGTTTTGCACGTCGAGCAATGCGCCGAGATTGCCGCCATAGGCAGCGGGATAAACGCCTTTATAGAGTGAGACGTCTTTGATGGCGTCGGGATTGAAGGTCGAAAAGAAGCCAAAGGCGTGCGATGGGTTGTATAAGGGGACTTGATCGAGCAGGATACGGGTTTGATCGGGGCCGCCGCCGCGCACATAAAGGCCGCTGCTGATATCGGAGGCGGCTTGTATACCCGGTAGGAGTTGTAAGCTGCGCAAAAGGTCGGATTCGCCGACGGCGGGCATCTGTTGCATGTCTTGTGCTTGCAGAACCGAGAAGCCGGTTTGCTGGCGAAATTCCTCACCTAGGCGGTCGGCGATTATTACCGTCTCTTCCTGCAGGCGGATTGACTCGACGGAGAGGTTGATATTCCAGCGCAAGGCTTGATCGGCGATCAGGTCGAGGGTGTCTAGTTGGGTTCGGTAGCCGATGTGGGAAATGACGACTACATGGCGGCCGGGGGGCAACCCGGTAATGGCGTAGTAGCCGCTGGCATTGCTGAGGGTGCCCATTTTAAGTGCAGGCAAGGCGATGGTGGTGTTGGGTAGGGATTCGCCGTCACTGGCGTCTTTGATGAAGCCGTTCAGGGTGGCGGCATTGAGTATGGCTGGCACGAAAACCGCCAGCAGGGCGGTATAGAGAAGCTTAGTTCCTGGCATCGGTGCTGTGTATGTTATACAATTGCTGGCGAAGTTCGGTCAATGCGCCGAGTTGCACCGCGCCTATACGGCGCAGAATAGGCTGGTTGTATTGTGCGGCCGGGCCACCGACGATGAGTGGAAGCTCGTCGCCGAGGGCTTGGCGGATCTTGATCAGCTCATGTCCAAGTGCGGGATCGTCAAGGGGGTAGACGAGACTCAGCGCCACTGCGCTGGCGCCGTTGTGTCGGGCGACGAGGGCGATTTGATCGGCGGGCAGGTTGGGACCCATATAGGTTACGCGCCAATGCGCCGCCGCTGCTGAGACGGAGACCAGTAAGGCACCCATTTCGTGCACTTGACCTGTGGGGGTCGTGACGATTAGATGTGGCGCGTCGGAGGCGGTTTGCAGCCCCTGACGGATGCCATCGATAAAACGACGGACCACAGCAGAGGCCAAGTGCTCATCGGTGATGCGCAATGAACCTTCGTGCCATAGTTCGCCCACGCGGCGCATGAGTGGTTCGATGACCTGTTCGATCAGTTGGGTGTGTCCGAAGTCTGAATCGGCGCGCGTCAATTCGCCTTCGAGGCCAATGGCATCCAGTTGGCGGATCGACTGCAAGGCTCGATCGACATAGCCTTGTTGCCCGGCTATTTCATGTGGCACTTGTAACGGGTTTGGCTGTGCAGGTAATACAGTGGTCAAGCGGTGTAGCTCGTCGGGTGAGAGATGGGCGATATCGCCGATGCGATGACCGCCCTGAGTCACCTGGTGCAAGAGGTGTAGGTGGGCGATATCGTCGTCTGAATAAAGGCGTCGATTGGTCTCGGTGCGTCCGGGGCTGACGGCGTTATAGCGCTTTTCCCAGACGCGTATAGTATGGGAGGTCAGGCCGGTGCGCAGCATCGCAACTTTAATAAAATGTCTTTTCACGGTCGAAATATATCGCTTGTCTAGGTATTGTCAACTAAGGAAATAGATATTTGCAGTTCGGTGATCCGTTTATTCCATATATGGATCGGTGACCATATAAGAAAGAGCCACTGTGGAGGGGGTTTACAACCACAGCGGCTCTTTACGCGAGGGTTTCGGTGCTGCTTAACGAGTCTGCTGCTTTACCGAACCCCAGCTATTGTTCTCGACGGCAGTGGGCGCCGGCGGCAGCATCACCGCATCGATGATATGGATCACGCCATTGCTGGCGGCTACATCAGTCTGGATCACATTGGCGTTGTCGACGGTTACGCCGTTGTCGTTGACATTGATGCTAAGGGTTGCGCCATTGACGGTGATGGCGGATTCGAGCTGAACCACATCGGCGGCGAACACACTGCCGGAGACGACGTGATAGAGCAGGATCGACACCAGTAATTCCTTGTTCTCGGGCAGCAATAGCGATTCGACAGTGCCTTCCGGCAGGGCGGCGAAAGCCTCATCGGTGGGGGCGAAGACCGTAAAGGGTCCGTCGCTCTTGAGCACATCGACCAAGTCGGCGGCCTGTACGGCAGCGACTAGGGTGTTGAAAATACCGGCGCCGACGGCCACATCGACGATATCCTGATCGTCCTGGGCTTGGGCGGGGCTGATATTCAATGAAAGAGCTACGGCTGCAAGAGTGGCGATACGGATGATCTTCATGCGATTTCTCCTATTTATTTGAATAGCTAGGCGTCATTTGACGTCCATTCGTTACAAGGAGTATATACGGCGTCCACTACTTGTCAACTAACGGTCTATCTAAATAGTGGACATTTATATCGCATGTATTTTATTTTAATTGTAAATTGTTAATTATAAATGACTTAAGATGATTGTGGAGTGTTGTGTTTGCAGTGTTTTTTAGCAAGAATCGTGCAATTTTGCGGTATTTTAGGCGGATGGAGGGGTATTTAGCGACTGTAAGCGAGTGCTAAGTGCGCTGAGGTTGGGCAGGAATTCCGCATCTACGGTTTTTAGATCGCTGGAGTGTTGTTGGGCTGCGCGGCCACCAACGAGAATGTGCGCAGTTTTGCCGAGGGCTCGGCGTAGTTTGCTGAGTTCCGCGTTGAGTTGATGGTCGCCTTTACTATAATAGATAATGCTGAGCGCCACGGCCTGTGCCTGGTGCTGTAGGGCGACTCCGGCAATTTCTTCGGCTGGGAGGTTGGGGCCAAGGTAGATAACGCGCCAGCCGGCAGTGGTGGCTGTCAGGCTGGCGAGTAGGGCGCCGATTTCGTGCCATTGTCCCGCTGGGGTGGTGATGACGACTAGGGGGGAATTGGCGGCAGATGGGGCGGAATTTTGCAGCGTGCCGAGGAAAGAACGAATCACGGAAGTGGCCATGTGTTCGTCGGCGATGCGTAGGCTCCCTTCGCTCCATAGTGTGCCAATTTGCTGCATTAGTGGTTCGATCACTTGCAGGAGTAGCTTATTGCGTCCCATGTCGATTTCGGCGCGAAACAATTGCTCTTCTAGCGTTTTAGCGTCTAGGTTGCGCACTGCGGTGAGTGCATTTTTGATATAACCGGCGGGATCTTGCTGGGGGCTTGTCGGAGGCGAGGGCTGGGTTGAGGTGGCGGGAGGTATGCCTTGGATTTGTTCGGGGTGCGGTGTGTCGGAGGCGATCAGGGTGTCTAGCTCATCGGCGGAAAAATGGGCGATCTGGCTGATACTATGCCCCGAATGCGTAGCTCGATGCAGCTTTTGTAAGCGCTCGATATCGTTATCGGAATAGAGGCGTCGATTGGTTGGGGTGCGCGCTGGCTCAATGGCGTTGTGGCGCCGCTCCCAGGCGCGGATCACATGTGAACTCAGACCGGTACGACGCGCGACTATGCGCATGGGATGGATCTTATTATCTGTCATATAACAAAAATTATACAGATGTTAATCAAGGCAGTCAATTGCGAAAAATATTGCTTAAATAGTATGTAGACATTTATAGCTTATCAGCCACAGTTTAGGGCGCTAAAAATTATATAGTCTATGGACCCTATGGGATACGCCTCTTCGTCTCCCTAGATGTGGGATTTATAAATCTAAAAATAACAGGGAGATAAAGTGTAGGCCAAGGCGATGTCTATGTTTTTAATTAAAAAATAGTAGACAAACTATTGACATTGTGAATTTAATAGTTAGGATATTAGATATTAATTAGACAATAGTTCGTCGATCGTCACAATAGCCTAGGGAGAGAAGTCATGTCCGCTTTGAATCATCAAGTCAAACAAACTACTAATCGTGAGATCATTGATCTCTACTGGAATGAGATTAAAGACAACAAGCCTTTGAATCGCGCGGATGAATGTCTGCTCTTTCGCAGGATGCGTGAAGGTGACCGTTCGGCATACGAAGAGTTGATTCAGGCCAATTTGCGCTTTGTGGTGCGGGTGGCGCGCGAATATTGCCCCGATGATGGCCCGTTGTTGATGGATCTTATAGCCGAGGGTAATATGGGGCTGCTGCGGGCTATTGAAAGTTATGACGAGACGCGCGGTTTTAAGTTGATCACCTATGCGGTGTGGTGGATTCGCCAGGCGATTCGCAAAGCGATACCGCAGGCGAGGCGGGTGGCAAAGCTGCCGATGAGCCATGTCAGCGATATGCATGTGGTCGAAAAGGAAATGGCTGTTCTGAGTCAGCAGTTGGGGCGATCGCCGATGCTTGGTGAGATCGCCGAGGTTGTAGAGATGAGTCCAGAGCGCTTGCTCAACGCGATGGAAGCCGGTCATCAGGATATGTCTTTGGATGCACCGGTATTCGACGATGGGGAGCAAGCGCTCTATGCCGCATTTCCGGTGGAGGACACGGGTTTCGACAAGCTGGAGCAGGAAGGGGTAATGCGTTCGCTCGCCGAAGGCCTTGAAATGCTGGACGAGCGGGAAGAGCAAATTATTAAAGACTATTTCGGCCTTGTCGGTAGTGATACGATGACGTTGCAGGAAATCGGCGAGGATATGGGCGTGACCCGCGAACGCGTGCGGCAATTGCGCAATCGCGCCTTGGAAAAGATGCGGTCGCATTTTGCGGAGTGGCAGATCGAGCTTTCGGCTAATTGATCGCCCGGAGGATGTGGATCGGGCTATTAGTGGCCTTAGTCGCCCTAGGCGGTGTCGCCTTGGCCGAGGAGGAGACTATGACATACCAAGAGGCCTTAGTGAAGACGGATCCGGCCAGCAATGATGTGCTGGAATCGGGTGGTGCCGCGGAACGGATAGCCCTGGAGCGCTTTGCCGACTTCGTATCGGAGATGTCACCCGAGTCGATGCGCGAGAAAGTCCATCGGGTCTACGCCGACGACGCTTATTTCAACGACGCGCTGAAGGAAATCGTCGGCGCACAGGCGATTGAGGAATACATGGCGCGCAGCATGGAGGCGACCGAATCAGTGAGTGTCGTCGTCGATGATATTTCTGGTAGCGGCGGCGACTATTATGTCCGCTGGACGATGGAGATTCGCTTTAAGAAGTATAACGATGGTCGGGTCGCGCGCTCTGTCGGCATTAGCCATCTGCGATTTAATGGCGACGGAAAGATTGTTTTGCACAAGGATTATTGGGATGCTGCGGGGGGATTGTATGAGTATCTGCCCGTTATCGGTGGGTTGATACGGTGGATCAAGGGCCGGTTGTAGTCGTGTTGTTGGGGGATGCGTGATGAATGGCTTTGGCTTGCTGCTGTTGCATGCGGCATCGACGCTTTTTATGACGGGGCTGATCTGGTTCGTGCAGATCGTGCATTATCCACTATTCGCCGGGGTCGGTGCAGGGGCCTTCGCTGCCTATGCTAACGAGCATGCCCGGCTCACCACCTGGCTGGTGGCCCCGCCGATGTTGGTCGAAATGGCCACGGCCGCGCTATTGTTGTGGCGCAGGCCGGCGGGGGTATCTGGCGCCTCGCTTACCTGGGGGTTGGGCGCTTTGCTGTTGGTTTGGGCATCGACTTGGCTTTTGCAGGTGCCGCAACATCAGATCCTGTCTTTGGGTTTTGACCTCGAGGCGTATGACATGCTGGTAGCCGGCAACTGGGTGCGTACCGCGGTTTGGAGTTTGCGTTCGCTGCTGGTGCTGGTGCTGGTCGCCCGCGCGCAGCGCTGAATACTATACTCAATAAGCGTAAGGAGCTATGATATGCCGATGTATCGACATCCCGAAGCATTTGGCGTGCCGAATGAAATTACGGTAATCGAGGACTGTGCAATGTTCGTCGAGGACTCGGATACCGGTTTTCCGCATCCGAGTTTCGCCTTTATTGACCTTTATACCGTTAGGGCCCACCCTCTTATCGTCGAGGCGCTTATCATCGGGAGCGAGCGGTTGTGGACGCTCGACGAGGTGCTCGATACTAGTGGCTGATTTTATTTCGCTGTGCTCGCAGTGGACACGCTGAATATTGTTGCAGGCCCGTCATCGGTTCGTCTAATGGCGCAGCATGGCGATGGCGGCCAGCGCGTCTTTGTTGCCTGCGAGCGCGGTAATGGACTCGGCCCCGGCCACATCTGTTAGTTCCAAGTTGAAAAACAATAACCGGTGGTTTTGTGAAATCCAGGCGCCGGTCTCTAGTTGCATCCACTGCTGCCAACTCGCTTTGACGCCGCCTAGGGGTATGATCGAGACCCACATGCGCCAGGCGTGCGGCCGGCCATCGGGGTCGACTTGCCATAGGTAGGAGTCGCCAGGCGTATCGCCGCCGGAGGTATAGGTGAGCAAAAGGTCTTCGCTGCCATCGGGTTGCACGACGAGTTGGCGCGTTGTGCCTAGAGCAAAGAGTTTGGCTAAAGGATTGAGCCAAAAAGAATCGTTGATCCAGTAGCTGTGGGCCGTGGCGATTAATTCGGCCCGTTCGTCCCCATCTAATCTTTGGCCGGAACGCCATGCCAGCCCGGTGTGGTGCTCAAGATCGAGTTGAATTTCGAGATCATCCCACTGTACGCGCGCCAATCCCCTTTGACGATCCCACAGATGGTGCCGATTGGCGAAGGTCCAGCGCACGGCGCCGGTCTGGCGCCAGGCCGGCAAGTTAACGGCGGTTTGTATTTTACGCGCCAAAGCATCGGCGTCCGGGCCGCTATGGCCTTGCGGCAACGGTTCGTCCGCTACGAAGTGGGCGACGGTGGCGAGTAGAGCCAGTAGGGCGAGTAGGGCCAGTAGCTTTGACGGACGTCGTAGTCGATGTGGGTTTAGCGGGTGCATGCGGCCTTAATCCTGGGCATCCACGTCGAGGTTGGTCGATGGTGAGGCGACGGATGTCGGTCGTTTGCGCAACAGATAGTGGGTCACGCCCCATTGCTCGCCTTTGTCCAGACCCCAAAGTTCTTCGCAAGACATAAAAAACATGCGCCAGCGCTGGAACCAGATTCGCGCTTCCTGCTCACCGTAGTGCTGTGAGAGTAAGGATAGGATATCACTGCGGCGTCGGTCCATGTTTTCGAGCCAGTGTTGGGCGGTACGGGCGTAGTGGGTGCCGTTGAGATACCAATGGTCGGCCACTACGAGTTGTTCTTGGAAGTGGTGGAAGAGGTCGGCCGAGGGCATCAGGCCGCCGGTGAAGAAGTGTTTAGACATCCAGTCGTTGTCGTCCTTTACGGCAAACAAATAGGGATAGTGGCGGTGGCAAAATACGTGGAAGAAAGCCTGACCTCCAGGTTTCATCCAACGGTCGACGCGTTTGAGCATGGTGCGCCAGTTGCGCAAGTGTTCGAACATTTCGACCGAGACGATGCGGTCGAAATGGCCTGCCGTCTCGAATTCATTGGCGTCGCAGGTGACCACTTGCACATTGGCAAAGCCGAGTTCGCGACAGCGGGATTCAATAAACTGACGCTGGCCGTGCGAGTTGGAAAGGGCGGTAATGCGGCTGTGTGGGTAGTGTTCGGCCATCCATAGGGTCAGCGAACCCCAACCGCAGCCCAATTCGAGAATGTCGATGCCATCGCTTAGCTCGGCCCGTTCCCCGTAGAGAGCGAGCATGGCTTCTTCGGCCTCGGCGAGGCTCTCGCGGCCGGAAGGGTAATAACAACTGCTGTATTTGAGGCGGGGGCCGAGGATGTGCGCGAAGAACGCCGGCGGTAATTCGTAGTGTTGCTCGTTGGCCTCGTCAGTATACAGTGCTACTGCGCTTTCTTGCATTGAGGCGAGGAATGCGCGTTTTGCGTGATGGGCTCCCTCGCTGTTGGCTGGGGTAATTTCGCCGATCCGGTGGCGTAGCAGACGCCGGATGCCGATGCGGATTAGGGCGTCGGGCAATAGGCTGCTTTCGGCGAGTTGAATGGCGTTTTTCACGGTGCTTCCTTTCTCGGGAACCAGGGGAAGAAGGCGCTGGTACTTTTTTGGTAGGCGCGGTAGTCGTCCCCGCGGCTTTTGAGCGCCTGTTTTTCCGTGTAGGGGATGCCGGTGACGAAGAATAGCAGATAGAGCATGGCGATTGGACCGGCCAGGCTGAGCATGCCCCAGGGCGCGCTAAACGCGATGGGCACATAGGTCCACCAGTGCAACCATTCGCAGAAATAATTGGGATGACGCGAATAGCGCCACAGGCCAGTTCGACAGGTTTGGCCGTGGTTTTGTGGGGCGCGGCGAAAATGGCCGAGCTGGCGGTCGGCCAGGCTTTCTCCGAGCAGTGCGATGGCGAAAAGGGCGAGCCCTAAGCCGTCCCATAAAGAGAGGGGGGCGGGGTTTTGCACGGCGAGAAAGAAAGGCAGAGAAAAAACGATCACCAGCAGCGCCTGGGCCTGGAAGAATAGGAAGAAGTAGAAAGGTGCTCTCTCGGCCCAATGTTGGCGCAGCATCTGGTAACGGCCGTCTTCCGCGTCGGCGCGGATTCTGTCGATAAAGAGATAGCTCGCCAGGCGCAAAGACCAGGTCGCACCCAACAGGCCGACGAGCAGGCGGCGTTCGCCGAGGCCAGAGCCGGTGAGTGCGTAGGCACAGGCCAACATACCGATGCCCCCGGCCCAGGCCACGTCGACGATGCCGGCATCGCCAGTGCGTCGTTGCACCGCCCAGGCCAGCGTCATCAAAAGGATGGCGAATAACGCGCCCCAGGCCAGTGGGTTAAGCGGGGCCAAGGTCGGGTAAGATCGGCTGGCGCCGGTTTTGCGGTTTACTCAACAGGATCTGGGCGTCGGAGATATAGCGCTCGGTGAAACCGGCTTCGCAATAGCAGAAATAGTAATCCCACATGCGAATGAATTCCTCAGGCAGGTCCAACGCTCGTACTGCGTCGATATGAGCGAAAAAACGCTCGCGCCAGGCGGCCAGCGTGCGGGCGTAGTGCGGGCCGATGTCTTCGAGGTGGGTGATGCGCAAGTCGGAGGATTGCGCGATCGAGCCGGCGATCGCCGCAAGCGAGGGGATACAGGAGCCGGGAAAGATATAGCGTTTGATAAAATCGACGGTGCGCGTGTGGGATTCGAAGACCCAGTCGCTGATAGTGATGGCCTGCAAGAGCATTAGGCCGTCGGGTTTGAGCAATGCGCCGCAGGCGCTGAAATAGGCGTCGTAGTAGTGGTGGCCGACGGCTTCGATCATTTCTATCGAGACAAGTTTATCGTATTGGCCTTTGAGATCGCGGTAGTCTTCTAACACGATCTCGATGCGATCGGACAGTCCGGCGTCCTTGACGCGTTGGCGGGCGAGGTCGTATTGCTGGCGTGAGATGGTGGTGCTGGTGATCCGGCAGCCGTAGTGGGTGGCTGCGTGTAGGGCGAAGCCGCCCCAGCCGGTGCCGATTTCGAGCAGGTGGTCGCTCTCCTGCAGGTCGAGTTTTTGGCAGACGCGTTCGATCTTGTGTAGCGAAGCCTCAGCTAGGGTGGCGCCTTGGTGTGGGAAGACCCCACTGGAATACATCAATGTGTCGTCAAGGAAGAGTTTGAAGAAGTCGTTGCCGAGGTCGTAATGGGCGGCGATGTTGTGGCGGCTACCTTTGCGGGTATTGCGGTGCAGGGAGTGGAACAGGCGGTTGAGTGGGCGGCCGAGGCGGGCCCAGCCCTTTTCCATGTCGTTGCGGGTAGACCCGTTGCAAGCGGCAATGCGGCAGACTGCGGTCAGGTCGTCCGCAGTCCACAGGCCGTCGATATAGGCTTCGGCCGCGCCGAGGCTGCCGCCGAGGGCCATGGCCCGGTAAAAGCGTGGGTTGTGCACCCTCACGGTAGCCTGCAGAGTGCTGTCGTCGGCTCCGAAGAGGTGTGTTTCTCCGTTTTCGATCAGGCGCAGTTGGCCGGTCTTGAATTGCGAGAGCTTGGCCCATATGAGTTTGCGGGCCAAGTCGTCCCAGCGGCTGGAAGGCGCGGCGGAGCGGTTTTGCGCCGCGCGGATAAGGGTGCTTTCGGTCATCGGGCGGACTCCGTTTGTAGCGATTTCGGGTGGGGATAGAAGGGGCATTTTTTCAAATAGAGTTTTGCGGCCTGCCAGTGGATGGCCGCGGTGATCCGGGCGGTCATCAGCGGGTATTGGCAGAGCACGCGGGCAAGTGAGCGGTCGGTAATTTCGTTGCGCCGCATGGTCATCGTCGCGTCGAAGAGGCGGCAGTTGCGTTCCCAATTGTCGATGTGGACCGACAGGTGCGGTCCGGGTTGGGTAAAACGCCAGACGTATTGCTGTTCCATCGCCATAAAGGGCGAAACGTGGAAATTTTTGTCGAAGGCGTAGCGCTTCTTTGCTCCCTGGCCGCTATTGAGGTCTTCGGCCAAAACATAGAGATGCTGTTCGCCCCAAGGGGTGTTGGTGATTTCGGCGACGATCGTTTCTACCTGCCGGTCTTCGCCGTCGAAACAGAAAAAGAAGCTGACGGGGTTGAAACGGTAGCCGAAGTAGCGCAGGTGGGTCAGTAGGCGGATGGGGCCTTGCGGGCGCGTGCCGGTGTGTTGGCGTACGTGTTCGCGCACACTCTCTTCGAGCGGCGTATCGGGGTCGCCGAGGTGGTCCCGGCGGCGGAAATGCGCGAGACTGCCGCGTTCCGACGACCAGAGTCTGTGTCGATCGAAAAGGTGCGGCAGTTCGGCCAGGTCAAGATACATCATAAAGAGTCTGTAGCTGAAGAGGTTTTCCACCGGGGTGAAGCGGCGGTGGCGGATCCGCCCCTCGTAGATACAGCTGTGCACGACTCAGAGCGCCTTGCCGAAGTGCTTGGCTACGTCAAGGCCTGAGCGCACGCCGTCCTCGTGAAAGCCGTGGCCCCAGTAGGCACCGCAATAGTGGGTGCGGTTGCGGCCGCTGATCTCGTTTTTGCGGTCCTGGGCGTCGAGTGCTTTGAGGTCGAATATGGGGTGGTGGTAGGTCATGCATTTGATGGTCTGGGTGTGGTCAATTTCGTCTTGGCGGTTGAGGCTGACGCAGAAGGGGCGGGGGCTTTCGAGGGTCTGGAGCATGTTCATATTGTAGGTCACGGTCGGCGTCTGGGTCTGTTGCCGGGGAAGGTAGTAATTCCAACTGGCCCAGGCCAGTTTTTTGCGCGGCAGGAGTTTGGCATCAGTGTGCAGCACGGTTTCGTTGGGTTGGTAGCGCAGTGCGCCGAGAATCTGGCTCTCGGCGGGCGTCGGGTCGTCTAACATGGACAAGGCTTGGTCGCTATGGGCGGCGATGACAACTTCGTCAAAGCGTTCGGGTGCATGCCCGTGGGCGCGTATTTCGACGTGGTCGGGGTGGCGGGTAATCGATTGCACGGGAGTATTGAGCTTTATGCAGTCGGTGAACGGGCGGGTCAGCACTTCGACATAGCGGTGCGAACCGCCTTGGATTACGCGCCAGCGCGGTCGGTCCTTGCGCTGGAGGAAACCGTGGTTGTGGAAGAAGCGGATAAAGCTGCTTGCCGGGAACTCGTACATCCCGGCCGGGTCGGCGGACCATACGGCGGCGCCCATCGGGATGATGTGGTCGCGCACGAATTCGTCGCCATAGCGGTTGTCTGCCAGATAGGCGCCGAGAGTGGTGCTGCGGTCATGGCCTTCGAGCATCTCGCCGGCTTCGCGGTAGAAACGAAGGATATCGCGCAGCATGCGGTGGAACGAGGGGCGCAGCAGGTTGCGCCGTTGCGCGAAAAGGTGATTGAGGGAGGTACCGTTGTATTCGAGGCCAGATTCGGCCGATTGCACGCTGAAACTCATATTGCTCGGCTGGCTGACGACGCCGAGTTGTTCGAGTAATTTGATGAAATTGGGGTAGGTCTTCTCGTTGTAGACGATAAAGCCGGTGTCTACCTGGTAGGGGCGACCTTGTTGTTCAACGGCGTGTGTGTGGGTGTGCCCACCTATATGGCTACCGGCTTCGTAGAGGGTGATCTCGTGGCTCGGGTGCAGCAGGTGGGCGACGACGAGGCCGGAGACGCCGCTGCCGACGATGGCGACTTTTTTAGGGGCTTCGAGTGACTCGATCATCGTTCCTGCTGGTGGCGGTAAGCCCGGTCGGGTACGGGGTGCAAGTCCCAGATGATGCCGAGCCAGGAGAGCGCCTTCAGTCCGTAATAGGTCAGGTCTATCTCCCACCAAAAGAAGCCCTGGCGGCAGGCACCGGGGCAATAATGGTGGTTGTTGTGCCACCCTTCACCAAAAGTGAGCAGGGCCAGCCAGCCATTGTTGCGGCTGTGTTCGTCGGTGGGGTAGCGGCGACTGCCAAACTGATGGGCCAGCGAATTGATGGTGCAAGTGGCATGGAAAAGCGCGATGGTCGAGATGAAAAAACCCCAAATCAATAACTGCGGTCCATTCGTCTCGAGGTGCGGCATATGGGTCTCGAGTGTGCTGCCAAGGGTATAGAGGGCGGCGGCGAAGAGCGACGGGACGAGAAAGTCGAAGCGGTTGAGTAAACGCAATTCGGGGAAGCGGGCCAAGTCCTGAACGGCGTTCAGATCGGTGGCGAAATGTTGGCGCGAGGTTATCCACAATACATGGCTCCACCAGAAGCCGTGTTGGTGTGGGGAATGGGGGTCGGTCTGTTGGTCGGCATAGCGGTGGTGCTGGCGGTGATGGGCGGCCCACCACAGTGGACCACGCTGCAGGGAGCTGTTGCCGATAAGCGCGAAGAGGAATTGTGCCCAGCGCGAGGTGCTAAAGGTGCGATGCGAGAAATAGCGGTGGTAAAAACCGGTTATCGCGAACATGCGTACGGCATACGCGGCGGCGGCAATCGCCAACGCGGTCGGGCTGAAACCGACCCAGAATGCACCAAGGCAGGCCAGGTGAACCAGGCCAAAGGGCAGAGCGCGGAGCCATTCGGTTCCGTAGTGGCCGATCACCTGGTCGCGGTAGGAATTGGAGGAGTCGAACCAGCGGATCAGATTGTGGTACCAAGGGCTGCTGATGGACATACACAAGGTCTCGGGTTGTCGATCTTAGTTGTACGGGGCCGTTTATTTTGTCATGTATATACTATAACTAAGGTAAAAGTCAAGTCAGCAGTGGAGAAAAAATATACGGGGGGAGGATGGGGCATTTGCGGTGCGATATTTGGCGAACGGAATTTTGCGGATTGTGCAATGGCGGGCTATACTGGGTTTGGGCCAGTGTGCGTGGGGGGCGATCAGTGGCGTTGGCAACGGACAGGAGAACCATGGCTGAAGAAGTCATATTGCTAACTGGTGCGAGTGGTTATGTCGGAGGACGTTTGCGGCCTATCCTAGCGGCCAGCGGTCGTCGGTTGCGCTGTCTAGTGCGCAGCCCAGGAATCCTTACCGGCGTAGCCATTGGCCTGCTGAGCGTTGCTTGTGGGTCGACCGAAAACGAAGCCGACGGCCGATCGGCTCAAGCGGCGACGGCGATTGCCGAGTCAAAGCCAGCGGGCAATCTATACTTTCCGAAAGACCTGAACTTCGTCGCCGTTTCGCTGGTGGATAGCGTTTCTTTGCGCTATCGATTACTGCTGACATCGGCCCCGGATTCACTGGTTTTCGCACCCAGCGAAGCGCTTTTTGCAATAAGAGCTGATTCAGTGGCCGATTTGCAAAACATACACACTTATTCTTCAGAGAACGCTGATTACAATGTAAGTGCGGCAAATATCCCCGCCGCTTTGCAGGCGCAGCCCGTCCGGCGCAAGAAGGCCCTTTTTTTCACCGCGTTAAAACCTATCGTCTCGTTTCACAATTCGATTCTCGACGCTCGGCATCGACGCTTGGCGCGCTTGGCTGAGCAAGCCGAAGTAGCGGCGGTTGACGAGCAATTTATCGCCGATATGAGCAAATTGTATCGGCTCAAAGCTATGCCTACCCATCGCGACACGCTGCGCGAATTGCTCGTCAAGGTCGGACCGATTCCACTCTCCCTCGCTCTGGCCCAGGCCGCGATCGAATCGGGTTGGGGCTCTTCGCGCTTTAGCCAGCAGGGCAATAACCTCTATGGGCAGCGAATTTGGTCGAAAAAAGCTGGAGGTATAGTGGCGAAAGGCGCTAAGGATGCCCGTTTTCGCTTGGCCTCTTTCCCCACCATCGCCGCCAGTGTCCGCAGCTATATGCATAATTTAAATTCGCATCCGGCCTATCAAACGCTGCGCAAAGAGCGGGCTTTACTTCGGCGGCAAGGAGAGGCAATAACCGGCGAAGCGCTAGCGGGGGGCCTTATGGCCTATTCGACACGCGGGGAAGATTATATCGACGATGTGCGGCAGATGATTCGGCACAACAATTTGCAGGACTTAGACACGCGGGTGGATTAAATGCGGAATATGTATCTGGTATTTTTCATTTTGGTGCCCCTTGTTTTTGAGGCCCAAGCTGAACGACCCGGTTATGTCACGGTATTGCTTTATCATCGCTTCGATGAATCGCGTTATCCCAGTACCAATATTTCCTCGGATATGTTCCGCGAGCAACTTGAGTTTCTAAAACGCGAAGGTTATCGCGTCTTATCGATGCACGAATTTCGTCAGTTGTTGGCAACGGGAAAGCCCTTTCCGCAAAAATCCGTATTGATCACCATCGACGATCCATATCGCTCGATTTACGAGCACGCCTTCCCCTTGCTCAAAGAATTTGCCTATCCCTTTACACTTTTTGCCAATACCAGTCCGCTCTATAGCGAAAGCCCGGTCTATATGGATTGGGCGATGCTGGAAGAAATACGCGATTGGGGGGCGACGATCGGCAACCATAGCCACTTTCACCCGCATATGGGACAGCCGGAAAAGGGACACACTCCAGAAGAATACGCGGTATGGGTGCGCAAGGACCTAAAGAGGGCGCAAAAGGCCTTTGTCGATCACGGCATTGATACGGATGTCTTGGCTTATCCGTTCGGCGAATACAATGAAACGGTGCTTGCCATTGCCAAGGAGTTGGGTTTCGAACTGATGTTCACGCAAGACGAGGGGGGGGTAGACGAGTTTAGCGATCACCAATTGATACCCAGGGTGGCGATCGTCGGGGCGAATATGAGTCTTGAACGTTTTACCTTCAAGCTGAATTTGGCCCCGCTACATGTGGCGGATGTTCAGCCCGAAGCGATCTCGCTGAACGTTAGTTCGCCGGAAAAATTAAGCCTGCGGCTTTTAGATCCGACGCGCTATCGACCGGGCATTATCAATATGTTCCTCTCTGAATGGGACCGGGTCGATGCGGTCTATGACGCGAAAACGGGTGTGTTGTCTTATCGTCCGGACCGGCCACTGACTCGGCCGATGAACCGTTTGATTGTCACGGCGAAGGAGCGCGAGGGGGGGCATTTCTCCATGTTTTCGCGGCTTTATTTTCGCCCATACCCTGAATGGGCCGAAGAGTGAGCGCGGCGCAGACCTGCCGTCGCCTGTAAAAAGCGTTTGCGGTGCCTTTCGCCCCCTTCGACGCCATATTTGAGCATGAGCTTTTCGATGTGCTTGATCCGCTCGCCGGTGGGCGGGTGGCTGGCGAAGAGTTTTCCTAGGTCGCTCGACCGGCTGTTTTTCATCTGTTTTAATTTCGCAAAAAAATCGATTAATCCGCGCGGGTCGTAGTCGGCGGCGACGGTGTATTTGACGCCGTAGCGGTCGGCTTCGTTTTCGTCGTCGCGGCTAAAACGCGCGCCGCTGAGTTGGCCGGCGATCTGCCCGAGTTGCAATGGATCTTCACCTAAGGTGATGCCGACGAGCAGGTCCATGCCGAATTGTGCGGCGAGTTGGTTGGCGGAATGGCGGCCGACGATATGGCCGATTTCGTGCGCGAGAATGCCGGCGATTTCGGCTTCGTCCTCGGCGATAAGCAAGAGGCCGCTGTAGACGTAGAGGAAACCTCCGGGTACGGCGAAGGCGTTTATTTGTTTGGGGTCGTCGATGACTTTGATGTTGTATTCAATGTTGGGGCGGTCTTGCAAGGCATTTTTTATAAGGGGAGTGGCGACGCGTTGGATGTAGGCTTGTAGGCGTCGGTCGGGGTGGATTTTTTCTTTGGCTTCAATCTCTGCTGCGAATTTTGTGCCGAGTTTCATTTCGGTTTCGTCGGTAATTAAGGCTTGCCCTAATTGCCGACGGACGTTGGCACAGCTTGTGAGGGTTGAGGTGAGGAGCAGGAGTGTTAGAAAGTAATTCATATTGTCATTTCATTTATTGTGGGTGATGTTGCACAACGGCCACCGGGGATACCTTGTCGCTCATTCTCGTCGGCCATCCCTGGCCTGCTCCGTATGGCGGTGCCGGTGGCCTACCAGTGATGCCGGTGATTTTGATTAATAAGGTACAGTAATATAGAGGTGGTAAAAGTAGAAAAATAAAAAACTATTGTTTCCCCTCTTTATTCCGTCTTGACGTTCGCACCTTCTTTTGCGGCGACAGGTTAATCTCATCAATCACTGTCCCGTCTCGCGCCATCAATGCCTGCGTGATAACCTCAGCTACATCTTCCGGTAGAATATAATTGTCCGCATCGTCGCCAGGTTGGAAATCCAATTCATCGAAGAACGAGGATTGCACCATGCCGGGGTTGATCAGGGTTACACGCAAGCCAGAGCGAGCGGTTTCAGCGCGTAGGGCTTGTGCAAAGCCGCGTAGGGCAAATTTGGCGGCGCAGTAGAGACTGCCTTTTTGTGTGCCGGTAAGGGCGGCTTCGGATCCGGTGAAGATTAGGTGCCCATGGCGGGCTCTTTTCATCTGAGGCACGAAGGCGCGGGCGACGAAGGTGTGGCTGGTGAAGTTGAGATCGGTTAGGGCGCGGATCTGCTCGTAGGAGAATTGCTCGAGGTCGCCGAATTGGCCACGACCAGCGTTGAGGACTAAGGCGTCGAGGTCAGGGTAGTGGACGGTTAACTCTTTTAAGCGTGCGGGTAGCTTGTCGAGGTCGGCAAGGTCGATGGAATGGGTAATGAAATTTTTGTCGCTGCAGGGGAATTTGTCGAAATCGCGGGCTAGGCCAATGACTTGATGGCCGTCGGCGAGCAGTTTTTCGCTAGTGGCGCGGCCGATGCCTGAACTGGCGCCGGTGATGAGAACGCGCATGGCTTAGACCTTTATAAGTGTAGTTGAGGGGCAGGGGAAGAATTTTTCGTCGGGGATATACTTGAGCAATTCTGTTGCGCAGAAATCGTGTAACTGGCGAGCTAGGTCGGAATGGTAGGAGACCATGCCGTCTTTTTCTTGTAAGCCGTAGGCGAGTAGCTTTTCGTCCGGGTAGAGCTTGTGCATGGTTTTGTAGACCTCGCGCGGCAGGCGAAACTGGCCGAGGCTGACCGAGTGCAGATTTTTGATTTCTACCGTAGAGAACACTTGCGCGAATAGGTCGCGGTAACGCGTCTGGTAATCGCGGTCGTAGATCAGCGGGTCGAAGCGCAGGCCTATGGGCCAACCGCGCTGCTGTAAGGCGGCAATGGCTTCGAGGCGCCGAGAGACTGGTGGGGCGCCCGCTTCGAATTCAGATGCGAGTGCCGGAGGTGTCATGCTGAAGGCTACGACGCAATTGCTTAAGGATTGTGTTGTTAGCAGGCTTTTGGTGCGGATGCTTTTAGTGCGCAACTCGAAATAGGCTTGTTGGTGCTCGGCGAAGAAGGGTAGGAATTCTGCTGTAAAGTTGGTGATGCCTTCCATCGCCAGGCTGTCGCAATCATAGCCGGAAAAGAAATAAGGAGTCGTCGTATTGAATGATTTTATGGTATCGGAGATATCTTGTTGGAAGTCTTCGTAATTGACGAAGAGCACCATGTGGGCTGAGCGATACATGCCTTGCAAAAAACAGTAGCGGCAGTCGTAGAGGCAGTTGAGCATGTGCGAGAAATAATAATTGTCTTCGCTGCCGATGCCATAACCTGCTGGAGCGGGCAACACGCGATTGCCGGCCTTGTGGGCGAGGATCAATGCGGGGCGTTTTTTTTGCAGGCGGAAATTCTGCGCGGCGCGATTGAAGATTTCGCCATAGCGAGCGCAGGGCACGAGTTGGGCGGCCGGGTAGCGTTCTATTATGGATTGAGTGCGAGTATGCTCGATAATCTCTTCTTCGGCGTAAATGAAATCAAACATGGTCTAAGGCGCTTCAGTTAAGGTTAAATCTGCTTGCAAAAGTTGCTGTTCGAGATAGTGCAAAACCTCTTTGCTCTTCTTGAAATTCAGTAGGTCCTCGTCTACAATGTCTCGCGTAGGCATAAGCGTCTGCCAGCGTTGCAGCAGGCCGCGCAACTGATGCTGTTGTGTTACGGTAAAATGCCAGCGTCCACTAATGTCGTTATAACTGGTTGGAGTCGCTTGTAATTCAGCAAGCTGTTGGCTCAAGTCTTGCAATGTCGCGGCGACTTGACCGATGCATTCGAGCTGGCTTTCGACTAATCCTGCGACTTTTTTTAAGTCAAAATTTCCGATCGGGTTTTGCGGATTGTCGGAGATGATCTTCAGGCAATGCACTAATTCGCCGCTGGTAAAGCGCTGAGCTGTCTCGAAGACTGCACTCGCTTCCATGTCGTAAGCGCAGTCTGTCGCGTAGGCGCTTTCAGCTTGATCTACAGTATATAGCGGGGATGTGGGACAGGCCGGTGCAGCAGTAAATATCGGATAAAATGTCTTGTCATTGGTCGTATCGGTAATTTTGTGTGCGAGTAGCGCTGAGCCGACTTCTTTATTCGCATGTCCCGCGATACCAACATTGAGCCAGGCTGCCGGTGAATTGTCTAATAAAGCGCATTGGTAGGCGACGGCTCCGGCGGCAGCGACCTTGCCGATGCCCGAGACGATCAGGCGCAGTCCGTTGCCGGTATAGAGCCGGAAAGCATGGCCTTGAATCGCTTGTAGCTTATAGTGGGCGATGAGGGGGCGGGCTTCGGCCTGGAGGGCGGTGACTAGGCATAACATAGGGACTAATATATTGGCAACTGGGGCATCTTCAAACCCTGTTGACCCTACCAGGCGAACTTTCTAAGTTCTGGAAGAGCAAGGAGAAAGCATACTATGAAGAATGGTTTTTTTAAGGGGCACGGCCTGGGCAACGATTATATCACCGTCGACCCGAAAGAGTTGAGTTTTAAGTTGTCGCCGGGCAATATTCGCAAGGTCTGCGACCGCAACTGGGGTGTGGGCAGTGATGGGATTCTGGCGTTGGAAAAGTCAAAGAAGGCAGACTTTGGTCTGCGGATCTATAATCCGGACGGCAGCGAGGCGGAGAAATCGGGCAATGGACTGCGTATCTTTGCCCGGTATCTGCACGCTACGCGCCAGGTGCGCAAAAAGAATTTCACCGTCGATACCAAGGGCGGCCTCGTCAGTATTGCACTGCATGTAGACGGGCACGGCGAGGCTAGTGCGGCGACGGTTGAGATGGGCAAGGCGACCTTTGTTCCGAAGGCTTTACCTTGCACGCTCAAGGCCAAAGAGTTGGTAGAGCAGACGATTAAGGTCGGTGGTAAGAAGTATAAGTTTACCGGCGTCAGCGTCGGCAATCCGCACTGCATTATTTTTAAGGACAAGGGCGAGGAGTGGACGCGCGAGGAGCTATTGGTCTTGGGGCCGGAGTTGGAGAACCATCCGCTCTTTCCCCGGCGCATCAATGTGCAATTGGCCGTGCCGCTCGGACCGCAATCGATCTATATTCTGATCTGGGAGCGGGGCGCGGGTGAAACGCAGGCTTCGGGCTCGTCGTCGTGTGCGGCAGCCAGCGCGGCGGTGCGTTTGGGGTTGGTCAAAAGCCCGGTTACGGTAAAGGCTCCGGGCGGCACCTTGCACATCGATATTGACGAAGATTACGATCTGACCATGCAGGGACCGGTGCAAGAGGTAGCGCGCGGAACCTTTAGTCCGTCATTTCTGCGCACTTTGCGCTAACGATGACCGAGCCGAGGGGCGAGTCCGACTTGCACCGGGCTTGGGGCCGCAAGTTATACCGGTGGTGGCACCACTATAACGAGGAATACCTCGACGGTGTTTTGCGTGTGCCGCTTATTGAATTGGGTGGCGGTGGTGAGGTATTAGGTAGTTGGAATATTTCCAGGCGCTTGTTGCGCATCGCTGAAGAACATATAGTAACGGATCCGTGGCTCTGTGTTATGGAGACCTTGAGACACGAGATGGCGCACCAATACGCCCATGAGGTGCTCAAGGCCGTTGGCGAGACCCCGCACGGCCCGGCTTTTCGTCGATCTTGCGAAAAGCTGCGCTGTACGCCAGCGGCCAGGGCCAAGGCCGAGGACGAACACGGGAAATCGGCTGAGGATCATTTGCTGCAAAGATTGCAAAAGGTGCTCTCGCTGACCGATAGCCCAAACGAACATGAGGCCGAAACGGCAGTTAAAAAAGCACGGCGACTGTTGCTCAAATACAATATCGACGCAGTGCAGATCAATCGGGAACGGGCCTTTGGCCATCGTTGCCTTGGATCCATTAAGGGCCGCCGTGCGTCCTACGAGTTGTGGCTGGCGTTGATCTTGCAGGAATTTTTCTTTGTCGAGACCTTGTGGGTGCCTACCTACAGGGCAAGGGAGGATAAGCCGGGCACGGTGCTGGAGATTTACGGCACTCCCGCCAGTTTAGATATGGCCGAATATGTCTATGCCTTTCTGCGCGGGTTATTAGAGCGGCTGTGGTCGGACTACAGGGTCGCACATGCCTTGCCCGGCAATCGCGAACGCCAACGCTATTACGGCGGTGTTTTGGAAGGTTTTCACCACAAACTGTCCGAGCAAGAACAGCAAATCGTCACGGACAGGGCTCTTGTCTGGAAAGGCGACAGTCAGCTCAAAACCTATTACCGCTATATCAACCCCAGGGTCCAGACCCGCTATGGTTCAGGGGTGGCCGAAAGCGCGGCTTATCGCGACGGCTTGGCCGAAGGTCATAAGGTGCATATCCATCGGCCGGTCGAGTCGGCGGCGGGCTTTGGGGGGTATCTCAAAGGTGCGTAATAGCCTAGGCTTTGCGGCGTTAGCGCTGGCGTTATTGGCTACGGCCGCGAGCGGCCAGTTTACCAGTTTTGGCAAGAACAAGGTGCAATATGCCGAGTTCGAATGGCAAAAGATGGAGTCGGAGCATTTCGACGTCTATTTTTTCGCCGAAGAAGAGGTGCTCGCCGCCTATGCCGCGCAGATGGCCGAACGGCAATTCGCCGATTTGGAGATAAAATTCGCGCATACGGTCAAACGGCGCGTGCCGCTGGTCGTCTATTCCTCGCATATCTACTTCGAACAGACCAATATCATCCCCAATATTTTGCCCGAAGGCGTCGCCGGTTTTACCGAATATCTCAAAGGGCGAGTGGCGATGCCCTTGAGCGGGTCCTATCCCGATTTCGAGCGAGTCCTACACCACGAACTGGTGCATGTCTTCACTTTTGACCGCATCGCCCGGGTTATGGAGCGGCACTCTATTCTCGATTTTCGTCCGGCGCCGCTGTGGTTTACCGAGGGCTTGGCCGAATATTGGTCGAGCGAGTGGGCGAGTTTCGGCGATATGGTCATCCGCGATGCGCTCTTTGCCCGTCGACTGGTGCCCATCGCCCAGATGTACTATATCAACGGCACCTATCAGATGTACAAAGAAGGCGAGTCGATCTGCCATTTTATGGCCGACCGGCACGGCAAAGATGTCTTCGAACAGCTTTTTGGCAATTGGTGGCGGGCGGAGACCTTCGCCGAGATCTTCGAGATCACTACGGGTGAATCGCTGGAAAAATTCGACAAATCCTGGCAGTACCATCTGCGCAAGCATTACCTGCCCGATATCGCCGATCACGACCCACCGAATGAACTGGCCAAAGCGCGCACCAAAACGGGTTTTAATATCAAACCCGAAATAGCCTACGGCGACAGCGTCGGATTCTATCATTTCCGCAACGACCAAGGCTATACCCAGATCGTGCACTCGCGCTTTGACGACGGCGAGTCGAAGATTGTGGTCGAGGGAGAACGGCTGCCCATTTTCGAATCGCTGCACCCGCTTGGGACGCGGCCGTCGGTCTCTCCCGACGGGAAATTGCTGGCTTTTTCCGCTAAGAGCCGAGGGCGGGATCATCTTTATCTCTGGGATATCGAAAAGAATAAACAGGTGCAAGACCTGGCTTTTGAAGGCATGGTGGCTATGGCGACGCCTTCTTTTTCTCCCGATGGCCGGCGATTGGTTTTTTCGGGTAGTGACCAGGCCGGGTTGACCGATCTCTATCTGGTCGACCTCGAAGACGAAAGCCTGCACGCGATCAGCCACGATCTCTACCACGACCGCGATCCCGATTGGTCACCCGACGGTCAACGCATCGTCTTCAGTTCGGATCGTTGGAAGGGGGGGCGCCACGGGCTCTACAATCTCTTTCTCTACGATGTAGAAAGCGAAGAAATCCTGGCACTAAGCCACGGCGAGCACAACGATGCGCAACCGCGTTGGAGTCCGGACGGCAGCGAAATCGTGTTTAGTTCAGACCGCGACACGATGTATAATATTTATTCCGTGCGGCTGGAAAATGGAAGCAATGGCGAGCGGGCGGGCACGAGGCGCCTGACTAACGTGTTGACCGGGGCTTTCGATCCGGTATTGTCAGCCGACGGTGAAACGCTGCTTTTTTCCGGTTTTCAAAGCGGTGGTTTTCAGATTTACGAATTAGAGATGACGGCTTCTGATAGCGCCAAAGTGCAGTGGCAGGCGGTCACCGCAGCGAGCGCAGAGCCGTGGACCTTGCAGGGTTTGCACGGCGAGAGCCAGATCGCAAAACGCCCCTATGAGCGGAAGATGGGGCTGGATATCGCCCAGAGCCAGATCTCGCAGGACCCAGAATTCGGCACCTCGGGCGGCATTCAAGTCGCGCTGAGCGATGTATTGGGCAACGACCAGTACTATTTTGTGCTCTCGCATATCGCCGGTAGCCGCACGGGATTTTTCGATGGGCTGAATCTCGCCCTGTCGCGTTTGCATCTGGGCCAAAGACTCAATGTCTCTTGGGGAGTGTTTAGACTCAACGACCGCTTTTCTAGTCGTTTTGGTCGTTTTGTGCGCGAAAAACGCACCGGAGCCCATATCGGATTGAGCTATCCGTTTTCCCGGCATGACCGAATCGAGACCAGGCTATCGCTGCGTCGTTCGGAGATTGACAGGCAATTTGAGGGCCGCAGGCTCAATGGTTGGCTGGCCAATAATTTTATCAGCTATACCCACGATAGTAGCCTATGGGTACCGACTGGCCCGCTGGAGGGCAGGCGCTATAGTATCGGTTTGGGGCAGACCGTCGATTTTAAGACGTCCCGGCGTTTCAATATCACGCTCTTCGGCGATTATCGGCAATATGTCCGCCTCTCCCAACGTAGTGCCTATGCGATCCGCCTAATGGGCCGTCGGTCTACCGGCGACGTGCCGGAATTTTTCTCGATCGGGGGGAGTTGGACCCTGAGGGGATATCCTTGGCGCTCAATATGGGGCAGCAAAATGATTCTGATTAATCAGGAGTTGCGCTTTCCCCTAGTCGATCGGCTGTTGATCGGCCTTCCCTTTGGCAATATGGATTTCAGCGCGTTTCGGGGCGCGCTTTTTCTCGACGCGGGCAATGCCTGGAACGACGATTTCGACGAGTGGCGCGGGGCTTTTGGTGTCGGTGCCCGCTTGGCCTTGGGGGGCGTCTTCGTTTTTCGTATCGACGGGGCGCGGCGTACCGATTTTAAATCGGTCGAGGGCGATACGCGATGGGATTTCTTTTTTGGTTGGGATTTTTAGGATGCGTATGGCGATTGCCTGTATGGCGTTCTTCTTTATTGTCGGGTGCGGCGAGAAGGTGTTTTATCTCGGCGAGGTGGGGACACCTATGCGGGCAGCTATGGGCGTTGGGCCCGAGCCGCCGTTGCAATTGCTGTGGGAACGGCAACTGGATGGGGCTCCGCTGGGCGGCGTAGTCTTTGCCGGATCGCTGGCATTGCAATTGTCGACCTCACCTTCTCTACATGCTTTCAATCGCCATACCGGCGCGAAATTGGGCAAGAAGAGTTATGACGAATTGGCTTGTGGACCGGGTGTGCTGGCCGGCGCGTTGTTTTTGTTGGCTGTGCAGGGGGGGGAGCCGGGTTTGTTGGCGATGGATCGGCGGACCCTGGAAGAGCGGTGGTTCCACCCCGGCAGCTTCTGTCGGGCTCCGGCGGTTAGTGGCGATACGCTGCTGGTGGTCGATGAAAAAGGCACCATAGATGTTTTGCGCGCCTCTGACGGCGAAGCGCTATGGCAGGTCGCGCTCGAAGAGCGAGTGCGCGTGGGGGTGGCTGTAGGTGAAGACTTGCTCTTTGCGGGGACGAACGAAGGTACATTGCTCGCTTTGGCCCTGGCAGACGGGGACGAAAAATGGCGGCAGGAGTTGGGTGAGGCGTTGCGCTCGCGGCCATTGCCCGCTGGGGACCGCGTTTTTACCGCGACCGCTTCCGGCAAGGTGGTCGCGGTCGCCAGCGATGGCGGCGCTGTCCTCTGGCAGCAAGCCTTGGGCGGCTTGCTCACAGAGGACTTGGCGGTGGGGGCGGGTACGCTCGTGGCCGGATGTGTCGACCGCCATATTTACGGTTTAGATACGGCCACGGGTGAGGTGCGGTGGAGCTTTGAGACTGAAGGGGTTGTACGCAGTTCGCCGGCGATTACGGGCCAGACCGCTTATTGTGCCGCAAGTGATGGTTATCTTTATGCACTGGAGTTGGCCAGTGGGCGCCTATTATGGAAATACAAGGTTAATGGTCCCGTATTGGCGCCGGTCGTACTCTACGAGGGCTTGCTCGGAGTCGTGAGCGAAGAGCGTACGCTCTATATCTTCGGTCGCCGTTAAATGAGGATCATATCAATGGTACCGACCATGGCCTGTTGCTTGATACTGGCGTTGTTGACTCCGCTCGGGGCAATGGAGTTACCGCGACGCTTGCTCGTCGTCGAGGCGGCATTGGAAGTGCAATTTGCCCAGCGTGAGGAATCGAACGTCCTGCCCGTGCAGATCGCATCCACCGCTAAAAACAAAAAAAAGCGATCGCGTAAGGCGCTGTATTTGAGCGCGGTTCTGACCGCTAGTGTCGGCGCGGTTGCCTATTGGAGCAAGGAGCGTGCGGATGAGGCTTACGATCGCTATTTGCACTCGGCTAATATTCAGCGACAGGACAAGGAATTCGACAAGGCCAAACGTATGGATCGCATTGCGGGGGCTTCGTTTGTCGGAATGGAGGCGGGCTTGGTGTTGAGCTCTTATCTATTATTTTTTGGCCGATGAAACGTTTCGCCTGCATAGGCTTATGGCTGTTGGTCACGGCCCTGGGTTGCACTGATCGTCAGCGGCGCAACCCGCTTGACCCGCAAGTGGTCGATCCGCAAAGCGGTTTACTGAGCCCGTTGCAAGCTCTTGCGCTCGATGGTCGGGTTGAGCTACGTTGGAATTTTTCGCGTTTTGCCGAGATCGAAGGCTATCGCATCTTACGGCGGTTGCCCGACCGCGATTGGGGGCCGATCAGTGATATCTTGAATCCCGCCACGACAACCTATACCGACGATGGCGTACAGAATGGCACGAGCTACGATTACCGGCTGAACCTGCTTGTAGATGGCGAGGGGGAGCGCGGCACGAATGAGGTAATTCGCGCAACGCCTGGTGCTGAGGAGGCTTGGATCGCCGACCGCACTACCGGGCTGGTGTGGAAAATTAGCGCCGATGCGCGCAGCGCGCATTTTGCCCAAGGCCGGTTCCTCGACCTTGTCGATATCGCGATCGATGGCAGCGACGGCTCATGTTGGGTCAGCGACGGCAGGTTTGCTGGTTTATATAAAATCGACGGCGACGGTGATTTGCAGACGTTTGCTGCGGCGGTTGAAAGACCTGGTGCATTGGCGATAGATGCAAACGCGCAAATCGGCTGGCTGGCTGATTTGGGGCGGCGGCGAGTGTTCTGGTTTTCGTTGGCCGCGACGGATTCGCTCGAATTATTCGTCGTTGACGCGAGCTTCGCCAATCCTTCGGCCCTAGCGGTTCAGGCAGGTGGTTGCTGGATCGCCGACGAAAGTCAGAATCGGGCGATGTTCTACCAGACTGACGGGAACCGCCAGGTCGAATTTCACTCGTTGCAAGGGCCGGTAGCCCTGGCCGCCGGTGGTCAAGGGGAAGCCTGGTTACTGGCCGATGAAGGGCGGGATTTGCTGCGTTTGGACCGATCGGGCACCGTCCAGGAAGCCGATCTTCCCTTTGCTGCGGCCATCGATATTTCGGTCGACGGCTTGACCGGTGCCTGTTGGGCGCTGGGCGAACGGGACCTCGCAGTTTTCTCCGCTGAGGGGGCATTGCTACAGCATTGGGCCGATGTGCCGGGCGGCAGCGGCCTGTTTTTCGATACCAGGCACCAGCGCGCCTGGATTGCGACTGGAAGCTCGTTATTGAAAATTGCCGACGAAGGTCAGACCATCGCCCGGCTCGACGGTTTTTCCAATATTGTCCGCATCGTGGTGGATCCAGGCGGAGGGTGAGTCTCGACAGTTTCGTCGGTGGTCCTTATTTTCTCCCCTTATGACTAAGAAAAATCAGATTACCAGCATGACCGGCTTTGGCGGCGGTGCCGCCGAAGGCCAGGGAGTACGACTCGGTGTAGAGTTGCGTTCGGTGAATAGCCGCTATCTCGATATCCAAGTGCGTTGTCCATCCAATCTACAATCTTTTGAACAACTCATCCGCGAGCGGGTACAGGCACAGCTTAGTCGCGGTAAGGTCAGCGTTAATTTTTCTTGGACCGAAGAAGCTCAGCAAAAAGCGCTGCCCACTCTCGACGAGGAGGTTGCCAGTGGCTATCTCACCCAGTTGCAGCGCTTAGCGGAGTTGAGCCAAAGCGATACGCAGGTGGATCTGGCGTTATTGGCGCGTTTGCCCGGAGTGTTCAGTTTCGCGGCGGCCGAGCCGGAAAACGACGAGGCCAAGGAACTGATACAGGCAGCCTTGGATGAGGCACTGGTTGAGATGGTCGCGATGAGGACCAAAGAGGGGCAGGCGCTGGCCGAAGATTTGCGCCGGAGGGTCGAGGCGGTCGAGGCGCATCTCGAGCATATCGCCGAGTTGGTGCCGAGGACCCGCGAACAGATCCAGCATCGGTTGCGCGAAAAGGTTGCGGTATTACTCGAACCGGGTGCCATCCACGAGGACCGCCTGGCGATGGAAGTCGCGCTGATTGCGGAACGCAGCGATATAACCGAAGAGATCGTCCGCTTTCGCAGCCACAACGCGCAGTTTTTCGCGGCCTTGGATAAGGGCGGCGAAGTTGGCAAAAGGTTCAATTTTCTCTTGCAAGAGATGAACCGCGAGGCCAATACCATCAGCTCCAAATCCTCGGACTCGGATATCATCCACCGGGTAGTCGAGATCAAGGAAGAAGTCGAGCGTCTGCGCGAACAAGTGCAAAACTTGGCTTGAGGATAAGATATGGCTTCACCGCAGATCATCACCGTCAGTGGCCTGCCCGGCAGCGGGACGAGTACCGCCTGCGATACGCTCTGTGAGAAGCTGGGCTGGGCGTATGTAAACGCAGGCCGGATATTCCGAGAGTTGGCAGAGGAATCCGGGTTGAGCCTCGCCGAGTTTGGCGAGCGGGCCGAAGCCGATGGGCGTATTGACCGCCAACTCGACGAGCGGATCCTAGCGCAAGCCAAGGACCAGGCGCCGATCGTGGTCGAGGGCCGGCTGACGGGGTGGATGGCTTCTCGCAGCGGGTTGGCCACCCTCAAGGTCTGGTTGGCGGCTACCTCTGAGGTTCGTGCCGAGCGGGTAGCGCAACGCGAGTCCAAGTCGGCGGCGCAGGCCCTCAAAGAGTTACGGGTGCGCGAAGGATCCGAAGCACGGCGTTACGAGGAGTTTCACCAGATTGATATCAGCGACCTGTCGATTTACGACGTGCTTATTGAAACCGACAAGACCGATCCGAACGCCGTGGTCGCTCTGATAATGTCCCGTCTCAAGTCGGCATGAGCTTACAGGGCCGCAAGATCCTGCTGGGAGCCACCGGCGGCATTGCCGCTTATAAGGCGCCCGAAATCGTGCGGCAGCTCACCGGGCTTGGCGCGGAGGTCCGGGTGGCGATGTCGCGCACTGCGCACGAATTCGTTGCCGAGAAAACCCTGGAAGTCCTTTCCCGCCATCCGGTCTATACCAATCTCTTCGATCGCGATCGCGAATTTCCCGTCGTACATGTTGGGCTGTCCGAGTGGGCCGAACTGATCTTGGTTGCCCCGGCGACAGCCCATTTTATTGGTCGGGTGGCTGGGGGGTTGGCCGATGATTTGCTCACCGCGATAATGCTCAGTGCGACGGTCCCCGTGGTTTTTGCGCCGTCGATGGAAGAGCATATGCTCGAAAACGCCGCGGTAAACGCCAATTTGCAATTGCTGGCCGCGCGTGGTTACCAAATCTTAGAACCGCAGACCGGGCCTTTGGCTTCTGGAGCAAGTGGTCGTGGGCGGATGCCGGAGCCTGCGACGTTGGCCGAAGCGGTTGCGGCACATTTTAGTGGTGACTTGCAGGAGATGAAACTTTTAGTGTCGGCGGGGCCGACGGTCGAGGACATTGATCCCGTCCGTTTTATCTCGAATCGTTCCTCCGGAAAAATGGGCTATGCCATCGCGCAACGGGCGGCCGAGCGCGGTGCGCAGGTCTGGTTGGTCTCTGGGCCGACTGAGTTGGCCGTGCCCCCCGGTGTCGAGATGCATTCGGTGCGATCGACACTACAAATGCAGCAAGCTATGGAGGGGCTTTTTGCCGGAGTTGACGGGGCGATTTTGGCGGCGGCTCCGGCGGACTATCGGGTGGATGCCGTGGCGGAGCACAAAATTAAGCGCAGCGGTGAGCAAGTGACGATCGAGTTGCGCGAGAATCCAGATATCGCGCAGGGGCTGGGGCAGAAGAAGCAGGGCCAGGTCTTGGTGGTCTTTGCGATGGAAACAGAAAAAGGTCCGGAGCGGGCCCGGGAAAAACTATTCCGCAAAGGCGGCGATCTAATCGTGCTCAATATGTTGCGCGACGAAGGGGCCGGTTTTGCAGTAGATACCAATCGGGTAACCTTTATTGATACGGAAGGTCGAGAACAGATGTTGCCGTTGCTGAGCAAGCTTGCGGTAGCCGATCGCATTCTCGACTGGGTGCAGACACAGCGGACTTGATAGCGCTTGACAGTGCATTTTCCCAACAGCATCTTCAGCGGATGGAAAAGTCGAACGAAGACGCGCTGAGTGAAGCCCGGCGTTATCTGACCGATTTGATGGTATTTGAGGGTGCTAAGTTTGTAGTTCCCATTGAAGTTAAGGCCGAAAAAGCGTCATCGCCGCAAGCTGTAGAATCGACCGTTGACCCGATGGCCCCTGCCGAAGAAGTCGTCGCTCTGGTGGGCGAAGAAGCCGATGCCGATGCAGCCCCCATCATTGGTCCGATGGCTCCCGCCGAAGAAATCGTCGCTCCGGCGGGCGAAGAAGCCGATGCAGATGCAACGGATCTGCCGATGCCTGCGACAGCAATCGTTGCAGCGGCAGATGGGCAGGCAGCTGGGCAGGTAGAGGAGCCTATAGCGGATGACGGCAATGCCCTGGATATTTTTCGGCAGCAGATTTGCGATTGCAGTAAATGCAGCCTAGGCTCGACCCGGCAGAATTTTGTCTTTGGCGCGGGCAATCCGGCGGCGGGTATTATGTTTGTCGGAGAGGCGCCCGGTGCCGATGAGGATCGCCAGGGCGAGCCATTTGTCGGGGCGGCCGGTCAGTTGCTGAACAAGATTATCTCCGCAATGGATTTGCGCCGCGAAGACGTGTATATCTGTAATATCCTCAAATGCCGACCGCCGAATAACCGTGACCCGCAACCCGATGAAATTGAGCAGTGCGAGCCCTATCTAAAACGTCAGATCGAATTAATACAGCCCAAGGTTATTTGCACTCTAGGGCGTTTCGCAGCCCAGACCCTGTTGCGCAGTAGCGATTCGATGGGGCACATGCGCGGCCAGTCGCACCAGTATGAGGGCATTCCGTTGGTGGCCACCTATCACCCTGCGGCGCTATTGCGCAATGCCGAGTGGAAAAGGCCGACTTGGGAAGATATGAAGCGGGTGCGGCAAATCTATGATGGCGTCGAACTCTAAAGCCGAAACAATACTATGACCCAGGGACCAGCCGACAGCCAGCGCTTAGAGCGCATGCCACCGCAAGCCGTAGAAGTAGAGCAGGCGGTGTTGGGGGCGATGATGATCGAACAGCGGGCGATCGGCCGCGGTTTCGAGTATCTCGACGAGAGCTGTTTTTATCATGCTCCGCACAGCCAGATCTTCAATGCGATCGTCACGCTCTATGAGCGCGGCGAGGCCGTCGACCAACTGACTTTATCTGAGGAACTCAAACGCCGAAACCAACTCGACGGAGTCGGTGGGGTGGTTTACCTGGCTAAATTGGCTACAGAGGTCGCTACGGCGGCCAATATCGACTACCACGCCAAAATCGTGCTCGACAAGGCGTTGAGTCGCAAACTGATCGAGACGGCCAGCCAGGTGATTGAACAGGCCTACCAAGGCGGCGAGGATGTGCAAGAGCTGATCGATTATACCGAGCAGCAGATTTTCAGCCTGTCCGAAAACCAGATCAGCGACGGGTTCGAGTCCTTGGAAGCGGTGATGGGCGAGGCCCTGGAGCAAATTGAAAACGCCCATAACCGCGACAGTTCGGTTTCTGGTGTAGAAACGGGTTTTACCGATCTGAACGAATCGACCTCTGGTTGGCAAAAGGGCGATCTCATTATTCTCGCGGCTAGACCTTCCGTCGGAAAGACCGCGCTCGCATTGACCTTGGCG
>Ga0233439_10001281_pt1 | contig 32701 bp, 32 predicted proteins | sample SI_123_September_6_FD_182713 | JGI IMG/M metagenome (GOLD analysis project Ga0233439, IMG submission 182713) | Seawater microbial communities from Saanich Inlet, British Columbia, Canada - SI_123_September2016_100_MG | ecosystem: Environmental > Aquatic > Marine > Inlet | place: Canada: British... | reverse complement strand
CGCCACCGCCAGCCGGAGCACCGCCACCGCCAGCCGCCGGATCTTGCGGGGGTTGGCCAGGAGGGGCACCGGTAGCCGGATCCAGCCCCTGGGAAACTTGCTGGGCCATTCCGGCCTGCTCGGCTTCCTCCTGCTGACGGGCCTGCATCTCTTGCTGGATACGGGCCTCGTCGGCAATACGCTGTTGCTCGGTCTTCCAGTTGTAGCCTACAGCGTCCAGTCCAGACTTGCCGGACAACTGCTGGCCCATCATGAGCTGGAGAGCGGCCATCTGCTTCGACGCGTCGTCGGCGATCGTGACGCGTTTTTTGTGAAATGTCCACAGTTTCCCAAGACATAATCCTGGATATCGAGGTGCCCATCCATTGGAGGAATGTATTAGCGTCGCTCACCAGCTGCCTGTGAGTCGACTCAAACAGCCGGAGAGCGACGGGAGCAGCCTGCGTGGACAAGCTGCCATTGTAAAATTCAACCGGAGCCCCTGACTCATTAAGGAGGGTGTCAAACCCTTGCGTGATCAGCTCCGTAGGGGCAAGCTGCTTGGCGTCTCCGCCGAGCATCTGATAATTCACAGGAAAAGGTAGCATCTGCCATGACGCAGGGTCACGACGACGCTTGTTAATCATATTCTTGACCTGGCTGCGGAAATCGCCAGCGTTGTAGACGCTCATTGGGTCAGAAGTGGATACGCTGCCTACGCCGCCACCAGAACGGTTTTCCGGGGTAATCAACCGAAAGGGAATGACGTAATCCAGTGCAATCGCTTCGTTGTACCTGCGTAGCACCTGGACGTACCAGATTTGGCGGTAGTTGATCAGACTACGAGGCAGTCCCCACCCCATGTTCCGAATACCGGCCAGGGTGGGCTCTTTCATGTGGAAGATAGCGTCCGGATTGAACCGAAACAGCTTGTCTGTACGAATGGCTTCCAAAACCTGCTTACTGGCACGTTCCAGATGATAAAGGTTCCCTTTCTTCACCATCTTCTTGTAGTACTCAGGGATTCGCCACAGATAAGCAACCTCATCGGTGTACGGATCGTGCAGCAACTCCATCTCATGCGGACTCCATCGCTTGAGAATCAGGTGATCAGCCTCTTCCCGTGGCTTGTCCACCACGTTCCACTTACCCCGCCAACCAGTCTTCGGGCATGTGGCGTGGAACTCAAACTTGTCCGTGAAGGTAAACTTGAAGTTGTTGTAGACAACCTTGAGCGGGTAGAGATCGCCTGTCTTGGGACATTGCAGAAAGCGACGAAAGGGCACAACAACACTGGCGAAGGCATTACCGTAACAGAGCCTGTCACGCATCATCAGGTTAAGAAAGCTCAAAGCATGCAGCTGATCAGCCAGGTACTCCTCGTACTTGTCTTTCTCCTCGTCGCTTGCGTCACCACCAATCTCCAGGTCGGTGATGAAATACGCAACGATACGCTCCATGGCCATCCGGTACGTGCCCATCACAGACCAGATGTACTCGGACCACCACAGTGCCGACTTCATTGTCGTCGGCATCTGGGTGGTAGCCATATCTTGAAACGGATCAGTAAATCCCTGCTCACCATTACTCGCACCCCCGCCTTGAAGGTAGGGACTTTGGTTCGACAATATGGACATTTACTGATCCTCCATGACGTTGATGCTTCGCGGACCGCCAAGCGAATTGAGTTTAGCGTCAACCGGCCGGATTTTTGCGGTTCTGTTGAGCTTGAGCTTCAACCGCGTCAATGGCTTCTTTTGTAACGTCGGTTTCCATCTCGTTCGCAGCTTGCTCAGAGTCGGGAAATTGCAACTCCAGTTGTGTAGCCGCCTCTTTCTCGGAATCACACCCACCACCACAACACCCTCGCTGGGGTGTATTGCTGCTGATTGCTCCGTTCTTCTCCATACTCATGCTATTCTCCTTCGGCATGTTTAATCAAAATAACTACGTCCATGCAGCCTAACGTCCAATGAAGACCAAGTGAGGAGCAAGTATAAGCGGTGCTTTCCAGCTTTGGAACAGAGACCGTGATACGTTCCTCGCCCAAATTAGGTGGCAAATACTGAAAACCATCCTCAAACCGCGTATCATAAACCAAGGCCAAGCAATCTTGCCCATCGATCACCGCATGATAACGAGCCGCCATTGTACCCATTTTCGGCATCTCAAAATAGGTTTCGTACTGCGGACGCTGCGGCTTATCGCTTTTAAGGAAAGGAATGCCGTGCTGCGGATAAGGATTTTCTTCCGGCTCCTTTACCTCCTCCTCAACAACTATGTCCTCGACAGCGGACTTCTCAGTCTGCAACGCTACCAGAGCGTTGATTGTCTCCCGTTGCTGGGTCATCCCGGCCATCAGCTGCTGCAACACGTACGAATCACTCGCTGATGTGTCCCGTGGCCTTACAGGTACTGCTGGCGACATGGTGTTGTCGGGTGGCGGGTAATGGCCACCGTCATAGTAGATGGGATCTACGCGACCAGCCTCGGCTACTGCCTGCTTTCTTTGATGCAGCTGTTCCCGGGCGTCTGCAACAGTCTGGGCTTTAGCCCTCTCCTCCTCCAACATCTCTTTTAACTTCCCCGCAACGTCCCCCACATTTTCTGGAGCCAGTCCAACTGGAGGCAATGAAGCGAGAGGCACGAGTGGCGTGGTATGGTTCAACGGAGGTTGTTCAGCATTCACAATTTCTTCCTTTAAGTTAATGGGAGGCAACAGCTGCGGGCCACTAGCAATTCCCCCAGGTGAGGATGGTTGCGTAGGTACCTCAGAGTTCTTCGGTTTAATTGGAGATTTCTGGGCCTCAGCTAATCCACGATAAAATTCAACTGGGTCTGCGGCCACTTCCGCCCGCACTGCTGCGGAATTGAACTGCTTCCGCTTATCGGTTAGGGCGTCCATGTTCAACGTAAACCCACCGCCGTCCTCCCCGGGATCTACTATCACCCTGTTTGGCTGATTGTGATCAAATCCCAACGACTCTCCTGCCCGCCCTGCTCGGGGAATCATCGTACCGGGCATTCCCGCAATTTCTTCATGATACTGAGTCACATCCGGGGAATTGTTTCTTACCCTGTTATCCGCCATGTTATTTTCCTAGTAGCCAAAAAAGTTATGTTTCCGTGGGGGCAGGGCCATCGTCACTATCGTCATTCATGTCCGGGTCATTTGTAAACGAATCGGCTTCAATGAAGCCCTCTTCGTAATACGACTTCCCCTCCAGGTATTCCGGATCTCCCAACCACCCCTCGTCCTGCATCTCTATGTTTTGAGGCAACAACGATTGATCAATTATCTCAAACTTAACGTCTTTACTGACAACAGCAGCTTTACCGTTAGGCAATATAAGATACCTCACCACGCCGCCCTCATTTGTATTTAAGGGCTTTGATATGCCCAGCGGCACTCCAAACAACGGCCAAACCGCGGTCTCGAATCCCTCCCTTTTTGCGATCGCCTCCGACATGCGTTGAACGCTGGGAAACACAAACACACGAGGAAAGTCCCCCTCCGCCATTTCGCAAAGACACCACCGATGCTCGATTAACCTCTCCCACGAGGTGTCTCCTGCCTCACGCTTGACTGCCGCTGCCTTATCTGCCAGCTCTGTGGGCATTTCTCCAAGCACAGCAGCCATGTCTACACTCTCGTCATCCGGTTCGTCTGCCGGTAACGGCATTCTCGCAGACATGCCTGGCAGTTGCTCTACGTACGCCTGCCACTTTTCTTTTATCTTAGACATTCTTATATGATTTCGCTGATAAAATGTACGTGAGTGAAATTGAATACCCGGCAGGGGAGCTGGCCAAAGGGCCAACAGAGGCAATGATGTTCTTTGTCTCGTAGACCCACCTGTTGATTTGCTCATCTATTTCGTCTGCACCCCCGCCGATAAACGTCTTGACCTGCACCGTCTGGTCCGGCGTCAGGAACTGACGCAGGCTTGGGAGTGGAAAATCCACAGGCTCCGGATCGTTATTACCCACCGGGACTTCGGACAAATTTACCCTGCTCATTATTGCTAGCTCCTACGCTCTCTTTTTAATCGCTCTTCGTACGCTTGTTGAGATGACACGCCGTGTGCCGCGTCTTCCAGCGTTTCCATAATTTTCTTGTATCGTTGAAACGCATCATCCTGTGTCAAGTTACTTCCCCGAAAGAGCATGTCAGCGGCTCGCACGTGAGACGACTGCGGCTTATAAGTCCGCATGCCCGGTCGGGAACCTGCTACAACCCCAGCTTTAGCATCAAACGCGAACTGGCTCTGATTGGAAAGCACCGCAAATGCATGCACCTGGCTGTGGGGAGTGGTGCTGAGAACTACTCTGTCTTTATCCACTGTTAAGGGGTCAAGAATCGTTAACTTCTGTAGAGCATACTGATACAGAAGTTTGTTAGGGATGTCGAACTGCACCGTTTCTAGCACACCCTCCACTATCTTTGGCCAATCCTCATCGGCCGCTGCCCATAATATGTGATCCCAATCATTGCCAAAATGAGAAAATATTGGCTTATCGAACTTATACCAGAAAACTTTAATATCCCCTCGACTAATAATCTCAGCCAGGTTGGTTTCTGTAAACTGTCCCCACAAATACAAGGACGCCGGAGTGTACCACGTATACCCGCCGATATCCGCTAGCTTACCTGCACTCTCAAACTTGATTCTGTACTTGGGAACACGAAAAGACTTAAAGCGATAAAACTTGTCGTCGACCCCCGGATCATTCTGTTGAACCATCTGTAGATCCCTCCCACCCTAACAGGAGCCCCAGGGTCAACGCGATTACACCGTCGCGGGCGGCACTTGCACCTGTACCCATCCAGCCGGTCAACATTTCCACGTATTTGCCCTGATCCGCCTTATCCTCCTGGTTGTACGCAGCGGCGTCCAGCACATCCCGGCACTCCTGGTCCGATGGAAGTTCCAGCACAGAGCTAGCAGAAAAGCAAGTAGGAAAGGGATGACCTAGGGCAGCACAGCAGTACTTAAGCCGCAGAAGGAAATCCTTAACGCCCGGCAACCCGACAAACGTAACATGACCTTTGGGTAAATTCGCGTCGTACTCCCACTCACCCTCAAAGGTCTTAAGCAAATGGCTGCGAGCTGCCAAGCTCATAGGAAGCTTTCCGCAACCGGCCATCCGCTTGCTGAGCTGATAAGTCACCGTACGTCCCAGCTGCGGGGTTACAAATCTAACCGAAAGCAAATCCCGGTTAAGTTTATCAAGCTGCGGGGCGTCTGCTTCGAGCCCCTTGAACTCAACATACTCTGGCAAGCACAGCTCGGGCGTCAGGCAAGCAATCAGCTCTTTCTCGGCTTTGGTCTTTTTGCTCAGGCTAGTCACCCACTCGCCCAGGCGTTCTTCGGCCTTCCCTGCCTCCACGGTATAGGCCCAACTCACATACACGTTCATATTTTTTCCTTCTAGGGCTGGATAATCGTCTTGGGGGCGTAACCGTCTAACTCTTCCTGAGTGGCTTCGCCATAGCGTTGCGTTCCGATGGTTATTTCATACGTCGGAGGCTCACCCTCTACCTCTGGCATCTTTTTAGCCTCTACAGCTCTCAAGATGTTGTGAACCCGCAACGTTTCAAACTCAGTCCGATTCAGCTCATTCGGCTGCAAATCTCGAGGAAGGCCGACACAGCCAATCAACAAGCAACCCAGCTTATCAGCCCACTTCTTCAGCTTCTTTTGTCCCTCATTGGCGACGTTATGCATTGAGGAGAAGTCACTGCTCGGCGTGGCGTGCCGCAAGTCGTCGACAATCAACAAGTCCACCGGGTCAATCAGGTTGTCCGCAACGTTTTTTGCGTACATTTTGCCGAATTCAGTGTTGGTATTGGCTACATCCTGCCACTCGCCCTTCGGCACGTACCAAACACGCGAATCCGAATGCTTTGGCGGCCCGCCAGAATGCAGCCTCACCGCCTGGTTGACATTAGAGCCGTCCTTCAGTGCTGTCTCCGTGATTTTGTCCAGCACCCAACGCACAGCAGGTTCCAGCCCGACAAGCATGACAGACTTGGTTCGCCCTATCTCTGTCCCGGTATCCGTCACGGAATCTGGATACCACTGCACGTCCAGATTGAGCGGCGTGACAATTCTCTTGGCGTTCATTTCGTCAAACTCTTTTTTACTAGCTTCCTCCTGTTGCTTGGTGTGGTCGACGACTACGTTTTGCATCCAAGGAAACACAGTCTTGACGAACCCATTGAATAGAAGTTTTTCGTCAAATGGTTGCTGGGCTTGCACAGCAGCAGAGTTAATCAAGATCTCTTTCAGCATCGGCACCTGAAAGTCCTCCAGGGCCGCAGTATCTATCTCCTCTATCCCCATGCCCTTGAAGTCAGTCCTGTCGCAAAGCATGTCCATCTCGTACATGCACATCGCATAAAGCTGCCGCGATGCCAACATGCTCGCCACCAGCTGCCCGAACTCTGGGACATTCATGACCAGGTGCTGGGCCAGCTCGGCAGGCAACGCCATGTCAGCTACCAGCTTCTCCTGCTCCTCGGATAACTGCCGAGCTGCATCCTCGTGGACCTCTTCCTGACTAATCACCTTCTCGTCCTCGGGTAGCTCAATCGGAGCATGTGTCGGGTGTTCTTTAGGGGAGTCTGACATCGTCGATCCTTCAATTCTGGAATTTAAGTGGCTGATAGCTAAAAAAAAGGGGCGGCGACCGTGCCGAGCACCGCCCCTTCTTTACCGTCACCTCACAATGAGGCTCCGGTAAAGCTTTGTTCTGTCTTTGCTATTCTTGCAGGCGATGATTGCTAAGCCACCCGCACCCTGCTTTTTCAGTATATCAATTTGTTCGTCCTTCTTCATGCGACCAAACCGCTTCGTCACCTGTCTTGTACCCACAGGGTGCAAAGGCCCCTGGTCTTCTTCCAGGTAATTTGCGAGAGCCCGGAGTACTTTGGGGAGCTCCCACTCGGCCCTAGCACACCGACTTCCGTAAAAATTCTCAATTTTTCCCAACAGTGCGTTGCCCTCGTTGGACACCACACCGCGTATTCTTCCCGTTTTGTGGTCATGGTCGACCACTGGGATAAACTCATGCAAGCCAAGCAGCGGGCAAACGATTGGACATTCCTTATCCCGATACTCCGCTAACTCCGATTGTGATACATAGTCCATTCGTTTCATATTACCCTCTGCTTCCTTTTCCGCTTTTTCGTCCTTCCCTTTGACGACTTTGCTTTAGGTTTCTTTGCCTTAGCCTCCTGCTCCGGCTGTGCTTTGTCTTTCTGTTTCTGATACCGCTCGGCGTCTTCTTCGTACGCCCGCCTCCAGTTAGCCCCGGGCTCCTGCACTTCAGGCAAATGTGGCACTGCGTTATGGTGCGGCTGCACCTGCTTCCGGTACTCCTCCATAATGTAGTGTAAACACTTGGAATCGAAACCCGCTGTGTGGAACTGCTCATCCCGCAAATCGTGCTTCTCCCTGATTCCGTACTCATCCAGGATGGCTTTCAAGTTCCATTTCACCCCCGCACACCTGGTGTAAATGATTCGATGAAAGTACGCCTTCAGCGTGTCACTACGATGAGGCAGCATTGTACCCTTGAGGGCCATGAGATGCTCTTCGCCCGACTGCCAAATCTTATTGGCCTTGTAAAGGCCCCCTGTGTCGAAGTAACCGTTCGCAGGGAACTCAAACGGCTTGTTAAGGAATCGGTTAAAATTGCCGCGTAGCAGTCGCTCATCGGCAGTCATGCCATTCTGTGCGACAAAAGGCAACCCACGCTTTGTCCAGGTTGCGAACAACTTGTAATAGAAGCGGAGTGCCTTGATGGGATCGATGCCTTCTTCTTTGACAACCGCAGGCGTTAACCGCCAACCGGTCCCTACTATGTGCCGCATCGTGTTCAGCTTGTAATCAAGCCACGACTCCTGGACGTGCTTCGTGGGATACCAGTTCAACACCACATTCATCTCGTCCACAACCTGGCCGTCTTCGACCATTGTGTGGCCAATCTCAACGATCAGATCATCTCGCTCATTTGAGCCGGTGAATTCCGTATCTACACACAGGTAGGTACCCGGAAAATCGTGTCCGTACTTTTGCGTAAAGACTTGATCCCAATCATTGATAATCATGCTTAGCTCCGTAACGCGGAAAAGACCGCCCTGATCTTAAGTTTGAACTTCTCCCACTTACGCCGCAGTCGGCTCATGCCCTGATAATAGCGGAACTCCTCTGCGTGCTTCCTCAAATCACTAATAGTTTCCAACGGCCCCTCGCCCGCGACGGTACACTCACGAATGCCGCCAAACTGGATACCTGCATAGCAAGTACCAATCATTGCCAGCACAGCAACCTGAGCCGCATCCTCGCATTCGAAGAACCCGGACTCCAGCACTGATTTTGTCATTGACCAGTCTTGCTTGTCCACATCCGCTGCGGAAGCCAAGTAGGTGCAATAAGCACCACATGCTGCTCCCAGCTGATCCATCGTCACGCCTTCGCGTTTCAGGATGTTGTTCAGCTCGGGCCACTTGTGATCCTCAAGCCTACTGGCAACCAGGTTCATTACTTCCTGAAAGTTGTGAGCCACGTCACGGCTCGGGTTATAAAGGCGGCGATCGCCCTCCGCCATTCTCGCGTTTAGTGTCATTTGTTTTCCTTCGTAAAAAGCGGTTGATCTGTGGTTGAACCCATTATGTCCTCCTTGCGTCGTATGCACAATTAATGCACAGGTTCTCGTACTCCACGTCCACGGGGTCGAAGAACGCCTTTTTCCCGCAGCGGTCGCACATCGCCGTCTGATATGTCAACTCGTGAGTACCGAGCTCACAGTTATCTTCTCCGTAAGGGCAATGATAACACTCGAACTCGCCTAAATTCTTCATGCAGGGCGTTTCTGCTCGATCTCGCCGGACCAGCAGTGCACGGTTAAACCCCGTCGTGGCACTCGAATGGCCTACTTCAACGGCGTACGGTTCCCCCTGTGACTTATTAGGGTCAAGCAGCAGGAAGCACCTCAACCCGTAAAACTGCCTCGGATCGCTCAACAGCAGTCGAGACTTTTGCTCGCCACGGGCATTCAGCCGAGAACGACCAAAGCCAAACCCATTCCCCTTCGGATCCCTGAAGGTGGCAAGATACCTGGTTTTTCGAAGCGACCACGGTTGGGCGAACTTCATAGAAGAGACGGAGCCGGCCAGAGCACGAAACACAAGCATGTTTTGTAATCCTCCGCGAATCCCCTTCTCGGTAGTGGCTTCTATGATCTTAACCGGTACCCACTCGAAGTCTTTCTGATGCCACCACACATTGACCGGCTCCTGGTCTTTCAAGGTCTCCATGTTTCCTGCTATCCGCCAGCAAGTGTCGATAAGCAACTCTGCGTCCAGTGTTTTCTTCAGGACATCCATGGCACTCTTTAACAGCGTATCCCGGAGGATGCTGCTGTTCGCAGGCATGCCTGCGTGCAGCTTGTCAACAAATGCCTGGAAAGTAGGCCCTTCAATTTTGTGACCTAGAAACTCAGTTAGCGAGCTCGCTAGCTTGTCTCTCCGTTGTAGTACCCTTTCCACCGAGATCACCGGCATCGGTGGCCTCTCTAATTCCGACGTATCTGACATAATTATCTGCCTCCACCATATCTGCCTCTGTTAGCTTGTAGTCAACAAATTCGTTTCTCACCCAGCGTACGAAACGCACGGGGTGAATATCGTTGTCGTTACTGATGAACTCGTGCACTCGGTTGCCTTCCTGATTGACACCTGTGTCAAAGTAGGTCCAACCAGGAAACACAAGCTTGTCGTCTGGGCTCACGTCCGCCACGCCATCTCGGATATCCGCCAGGACATCAACGAGGCGACCACCAGCGTTCATAAACTCCGCCACGCCTTCCCAGAAGATAAGGTCCCGCTTGAGCGAGCCTATCTGTCGGCCCGTGGGCCACTGGTAACCGCGAATCGTTTTACTCTTCATAAACTTGCCGCCTGCGTAGAGTCCGAACACCAGCTTCGCTGACACTTCCCCAGCAATGTTGACGGCGGCAAAGTAGCCGTCATCTGGTTTCAAATCTTTCCAATTCATGTTGGTACCTCCAGGGTCACACCGAAGTATGCCCGATATCGTTTGCTTTCTAGTTCATGACAGTTTGTAGCCATTACGACCACCACGCGTGAAATGGGCTTCCTCAAGGCGAGGCGGCTGATAAATTTAATCGCCACCTCCATGCCCATGCCCGCAAGCAAACTGCCGTGTGTTGTTTGTTTCGTTATCTCATCAGCACCTGCTGGAACTTCTGTTACAAGGCCAAACACGGGTATCCGAACAACCTCGCTGTTCGGACTTGTGACAGCGGACTCCCCGGTATCCGGATTAGTCAACGTGTGGTAACTGCAAGCGGGTTCCATGGCTTTCAAGGCAAATACAGGCTGAATTCCGCGTTCCAAGTATTTCTCTACCTCAAAGGCGTGGTATTCAAACTTCATAGCAGTAAACCTCTAGTTCAAAATTCTGGTGATCCAGCGATGGAGTGGGATTGCCATCTGACCAAATATAATTCTCATCCCGGACACCTATGCCACGTCGTCCCTTGCGGCCCCCTACGTTGATATGCACCACGGGGGCATTGTACTTATTGTTATGCTTGTCGCAGCTCTCGCAGTGACACTGCTGGCCTCCAGGAAAAGACGCTAACGCCTTTTTCTGCTGCCGCATAAGCTCGCCCAAGATGGAATCCCCCCCGTTGTGATAGAGGGCAGCCCAGGGGTAATCCCACTTCCTGATGAAGTCGGACTTAGCAACCCACCAGCCGCCCGTAATAAACTTGAAACGGTGTCGCTGGTTAATGGGCTTCTGGGTATACCAGGGCTGCTGCACGATAACCTCGTGCTGCCTGGCCCTCTGCATGATGGAATGTATTGCCCCGACCTGCACTTGGTTTGCACTTACCGTATTTGCCCGATCCCACCAGTCGAGACCAGCACTGGGATCCACGTAGCTATCATCGTCGAACCACATGATCCTATCAGCCACATTCCCGTGACAAAACATCTGACGCATGAGCGGGTACTTGCCAACGTTGGCGTTTTCCCGGGGCTGATAGATGTAGACAGGCTGCTGCAACAACTGGCGAGCGGCCCAGGAGTGTACATACTCCCGGGTCGCATCGCCTGTCGCATTAAGACCTAAGCGAATGTCCCGCACATGCCGATTGCCCCTGATTGATTCCAGTAGCTTCCTAGCGAGAGGCTCGTAATCTCCGTAAAACACAGCACATACAGTAAACATTCAACTCGCTCCCAATTACTCGCTAGTCTTCGATGAACGGCGAGGAGCCTTCCTGGCCAGTACGGTCTTCCCTTCGATGGGAGGCACACCATCGCCCGGAATTTGCTTAGCGGCAAGAGCCACCGAAGCCTCCTCCAGTTGCGAACCCTCAGCATTCTTCAACACGCTAACAGTCCGCTGCCGCACCTTCTTAAGTCGAGCTGCCGCGGTTTTCATTTGAGCAGAAGTATCCTTGATACGCTCAAGCGTCTCATCGATACTTTCCAAGAACTGCTCGTCTACCTCCTCAGCGGACATTTCCAGGAAAACCCCTTGAAGCGGGTCTGCCAGTGCTGAGATGTAGTTATTCGACTGCCCCACGGTATTGTAAAGCTTCTGAAGCATCGCGTTCGGCGTCTTCGGCAGCGTGGGCTTACGCCCGCCACTACGCTTGATAGCCGACTCTCCCTTGCTCGTAAGCTCCAAAGACAGCTCGTTAGCACTCCAAGAGTTCTTGCGAACTTTCTTGAGGATTGACAACTGCCGCTTTTCGTTGCCTACTTTTTGCAACTCCTTGAAGTGCGACCACGACAGGTAGCTGCCGTTGCTCAAAGGTTCCTCTACCTGCGATTGCAGGAATTCCCGATCAAAAGTTACCGCGACATTTCGAAGATCATACAGCTTCGTCGGATTCATCTCAGGCTGGTTCCAATATGCAGCCAGCTTCTTGACCTCTCGCTTTCGCTGGGCCTCATTAAAATGCTCCGCCGAGTAGACCTGGTCTACCAACGCCCCGACATCCCAAGCAAGGACTGCGGCAACCTGCATCCCTTGCACAAATGTTCTCTGCCCCTCCAGGGCGACTTCCTGAGTGACGGCATCCATGTCGTCAAAGATGACTTCTCGCTGCTTTGCAGCCAATTCAGTACTTACAGCCATTTCTTTTTTCCTTCTTAAATTCTAGATTTTACGCTTACGGTCTCCACGAGATGCCGTTGCGTACGTGATCAATGAACCCCTGATAGGGTTGAACAATTAAATGCATTGATCGCTTATTTCCCCCCTTGAATACGTGGCAACTAGACTGCGGAGGTACAAACATATCCCAGTCGCCGTTATGCAGGATCAGCCCCTGCAAGAATCCTTTCCGAGGAAACACCATACCGAATGGCCTCTCCTCCCTACTCTTTTCCCCAAAATGCTCTTCGTAAGTTTCCACAACGGGCAACTTGCGAAATGACTTAAACCACGCTGGATGCACCGCCCTGGGGTCGCGATGTAGGGGTAACTCTCCCTTGCGGGGCTCAGCAACAATATCCATCGGGAAAGTAGGAACCGAACGCAAGAAAGCCTCATAGGTGAGATTACCTGCGTAGCCCAGCTCAGAGATAATCTCCTTTCTCTTCGAATCCAGCTTCAATCGCCGCATCGTCCATTCTACTCGAGAAGACTCCCACTTGGCGGACTGGGCGGTGCTCTCTTCGAATTTTTCGATCCTGCCCATTAAAGGGTTGAGTGGATTCGTGCCGCTCATTCAACGCCCTCCACATACGCAGCCTCGATCTCGTCAAACGGACGATCCAAGTGATAGCGTCTTTTAATATTTAGAGCGTCACGTATCAAATCACTGACCTCGGTATTTTCTTGAATCATCTGGCCGACCTCCTGGAAAGGCAAGTATTCATCCTTGCCCATGCCCAGAGCCGTCAAATTAGCCAAGCAATCGACATCAGCGGCAGGCGACTTGCACTTAATGCTTATCCCGCGGTCTTTAAGTCGGGATTTCTCCTGACTCTCCACTTCGTTAAGCAGCGTACAAATAGCCCAGTTCCAGTCCCACAAGAATACGTCATGCGGTGCTCCGTGCTCGTCGTCTTCAACCCACCATAAGAACCTCGTACGAATCTGCCGACCGGTTGGGCCAAACGAATTCTTTGTGCACTTCAGGCGAACACCTTTGCCATTAAACTGCGAGTTGCTGAACTTGGATTTCCAAACCCCAGTGTTGATCTGGAAAGATTCATGAAAGTTAAAAGCCTCACCGCCGAGTGTGTACTCGTGGGTGCGGCCCATATCGTCTGTTTTGCTTTTCAGATGATTAACAATCAGCAGCGTAAACGGCCAGCCCTCAAACTGCTTCTTGATAGCCTTCAAGTAACCGGTGTTCTTCAACGCCTCAACAGGATGAGCCCGGCCAGCATTGCCAGCCTTCATGATCTTTTCCTGATTCTCCTCAGAAGCAGCAGCAGCCAAACTGTCGATGGCGAAGCAGCAGGGCACAGTCTTCCCGGGCCCGGGAGCCTCTTTGTTACCAACAAGCATACGCTGTACCTGTCCCAAATAGTGGGTCAGGATCTGCTGCATCTGCTCGGTTGAATTAGCCCGGTTGCTGATAATCGGATTCTCGCCCGCCGCCGCTCGCATAATGTCGCAAGCAAACTCCGCATCAAACTTGTCCTCAGTATCGATATGAACATTGATACCTGACAGCTCATAGAACCATCGGAAGAACTCGTAAGACAAAGCGGACTTACACGTACCCCAGCTGCCTGCCAACATCATCACGCTTGAAAGCGGGAAAATGTCATTGGCAACCAAATACTCAAAGGCCAGCGACGGAGTGGGAATGCCGATGGCCAGCTGCTCCAGCTCTTCTCGCGATCCAAATACACGATCTGCCCCAAACTTTTCGCGAGCAGAATTCAATAGCTGACCCATCATCCCATCCCGGGAAGTGCCGCTGTTTTTAGCATTCCAGCGGCTACGAAGGCTTTCCTTGCCCTTCTTTGTCAGGCGGGCTTTGCCGGCACTCGGCAGAGCTGCCACCTTGCGTTTCCGCCTGGCAGTCGGTTTCTTCGAAGACGTCTTTCCGTCAGCAGTACCTTCGCTTTTGCCTGCTTTCTTTTTAACGGGCCTTCTCTTTGGTGGGCCGCCAGAACCAAGAATGTCATTTACATCTGTCATACACTTTTCCTTTACAAAAAGGGCGGCGAAAAGGTTGCAGATGAATGGGTTTACCCAACTCACCTGTCAACCCGTTCGCCGCCCGGTCACGCTGCTGTTACTGCTTCTTCTTACGTCGCTTCCGTTTGACAGGAGGCTTTTTCGCAGATTCTGATACTTTCTTCTTCGTGCGAGCCTTGCTGCGAGACAACCCCTTGGCTTTCGACAGGCTGTCCTCCAGCTGTGCAGTCAGAGCAGAATCTTCACCCTCCTCGTCGTCAAAGGAGTCGAAGTCAGCAGATTCGCCTTCGTCCTCGTCGTCGTCGTCGTCTTCGTCGTCGTCGTCGTCGTCTTCGAGGTCCTCATCGTCTTCGAGGTCCTCATCGTCTTCGAGGTCCTCATCGTCTTCGAGGTCCTCATCGTCTTCGAGGTCCTCATCGTCTTCGAGGTCCTCATCGTCTTCGAGGTCCTCATCGTCTTCGAGGTCATCCTCGTCAAACTCAGCGTCAAACTCAGACGCCAGTGACGCAGCAGGCTTTTTCTTTGCTGCAACGGCAGGCTCTTTATCTAGCGGCACTCCTTCGAAGAAGTCTCCTATCTCATCAGTTAACGAGAAACCTGCCGTTACCTCCGCGTCCAGATTAGGTACTGCGACCTCCTCCTCGTCGGGAACATCCGCAGGCAGCGACACAGAGGTACGTTTATTAAGGACTGCCTTTACATCATCAAACTCCAGGTACTCCGGATTTGACATCCAGCAAAACTTCAACAGGCCAGGGACCTGCTTGTAAGCCTTAGCCAGCAAAGAGCAACGCTCTTCGATGCTCGGCAGATGCAGGAGGTATGAGTCCTTGGCGTCATTTTCAGACGCTTTCCACAGGTAAACGTGCTTGTTGAAAACATTATCAACCTGCTCGACACCCAAGCCCGCACTAACCGGACCCTCCGGGCCCTGGTACTTACTGGAGACAGCACATTCATACTCGACGAAGTTTGAAGTAGACTGACCACTATATGACGTGTGATTATCGATCGTCACCTTCTCAGGATTATAGATCGTGAAAAACACGCCGCCGTCGACAGTTCCCTTCTTGCTGTTGAAGCGTCCGCAAGGATCACCGTAAAAGAATCCCATGTCCCGCTTGTAACGCTTTTCATGGTCTTCTGCGGCAGCTTCCTTTTTCTGCTCCAGCTCCTTCACCCAGGCGTCAATCTGAGCCTGACCGCCTTTCAAGACATTCTTCGGAACAGGATTTCGATAATCAAAATCGTCCCCATCCCAGGGAGTCATCTCCCGGCAGCACATCTTAAGCAGATTGCGTCCCGCAGACACCGACAGCTCCATGACGATCAAAGGATCGTCTTTATGGTCGCCAAGTGCGATTCCGTTGCGGGGACGCTCTTCCACGACATCCTTGCCGCTTTTCTTGTACTCCACGCGTTCCCGGGTCAAATCCAGCTCACCGCTGTTTTCGTAAACCGAGCACACGACGAAATACTTCGTCTTGAAAGGGCCCATGCCCGGCATGCTGCCGGTCAACAGCTTATTCCACTCCAGGTTCCAAGACTCAGCAACGTTGCCGTTCGCAGACGCTTCCTTAGCCCGCTTAGCCACGGTATAGAGCTTGACGTAAGGCAAATCCCAGAAGGAAACGCCCTCAATCGTCTGAGCCTTATTTTTGGCAATAATGTAACTGCAAGGATCAGTTTCCTTGCGGTCCGTTGCAAATCCAGAATCCGTCGTCACGCCTGCATATCGTACGCACATAGCCGGTTCGGAAATGCTCATGCCGCCCAGGCCAGCCAGCTCGTGGCTGTTCAAGCGGCCCTCCAGCAGGGAGTTTCCGGGGTCCTCTGGATCAATCATGTTCCAGATACGAAAAGTGGTCACTCCACCCTTCCTGTAGCACCGGGGCTGGACCAATCGAACGTTATCCAGATTTGGATTGATGCTCTTTTCGCCCGCGGGGACGAATGCACCGCTCGAACTGTCGTCAGCCTTAAGCTGACGGTTTTCCACGGACTCACGAGTACGCGGAGACAAAGATCTTTTCTTTCTCATCATTCACCTTTCATCATGGTAATTGTCATAGATTGGACTTTCTCCGCAATCACATCGATTGGGAGCAAATGTCCATTTCGTGTGCATGAGATTGGCTGAAACTGCGTTTCAGGATGATGATCCATCAGCCTGTTGCGGTAAAAGCCTCTCACTTTACTCAGGTAATCTTCATCGGCTTCGTGTATATCTGCCGACTTGTCAGTGTAACCCCGAGCAGCCTTCTTGGCAATGTTCTGGACAGCAAATTTCACTGGAACATCCAGGAAAAAAATGATATCCGGAACAGGCATCTCGAAGTGTCCATACTCGAGATCAACAAAGTGCTTTACTATTTCATCACAATCCTCCTTCGGAGCTTTCATACTTGAATAACAAAGGTTAGACGGAACGTATCGATCACATATAACGGCGTCATGCGTCAGCATGGCACCCTCTAAGTAATCCTTACTTTCAAACCGGTCTAACGAATACAACGTTCCATGCAAGTAGGGGTGAGTTGTCTCCCCAAATTCGCCGTTGAGATACCGACCGATGAGCTTGCCGTTAAGCGTTTCCTCGTAACGAGGAAAACTCATTGACATCACCTTATAGCTGGCGTCGGTCAATCCCTCGACCAGGCTCCGGGAAACAGTGCCTTTCCCGGAACCATCAATCCCTTCAATAACAATAAGCATTACTTCTTCCTCTTTGCTTTCTTGTTGAAATCCTTAGGCCCTGGCGGGTAAGAGAGCTTCCGATCCGGCCGCCGCTTGCTCGCCTGAGAGACTGACCGCTGCTTACGAATCTTTTTAGCCGTGCTATAGTTTACAATACACCCGGTGACAGTTCCTGTCCCCTGAGGCAAATTGTGCTTTTCAGCTTTCTCGTTCGAAATCACCTCACCCCAGTGATCCATCACGTCGACCTCCAGGCCCAGCAAGAACGGGCCTCCGCCGCTCGGCATACCGTCCAAATCTGTCGGATAGATTCCAGCAGATTCCCGCATGTAAGTCGGCAGAACGTATTCGCAAAAATGCTTAACATTCTTGTAAGGGACCTCAAACAAAATCGCATCATGGATCTGCAACACGATATTGAATAAATTACGGCCATGCTTCTGCAACATCCGCATCTTGTAATCATGCAAAGCCGCAATAGCTCGTGACATCGCCGAGGCGATCATCGACTGAATCGGGTAATTCATTGCTTGCCGCTCAAACTCTGCGGCTAAAGACCTATCGTTAGAAGAGTCTGGAAAGCGACGAAACCGCCCAAAACAGTTGCAGAGGTAGTTGTGCTCGCTCTTCTCCTGCGTAGTTGGATCAACCCAATTACCAGTTGACCGCAGCCGACACTCCTCAAAGAAGGGTTCCAACCTTGGATACATCTGGAAAATCGCATCGATGACTGCCTGAGCTTCTTCCACGGAAACATCGATTCCCTGCTCCTTAGCGGCTACAGCGATCGCTTTCGCCCCTCGACCGTAAGCGATACCAAAAATCACAGACTTAGCCACAATCCGAATATGCTTCTTACCGATCGCAGCTAACCCACTCTTGGTAGGGGCACAATCTAACTTGAACGCGAAACACGCCACGGTGGAGTGGATATCATAAAAGTCCTCGTGATCTTCGGGCAGCTGATTACGCATAGCGTGATCAATCATGTTCTCGTCTCCAGACATGATCGCCATGCCGAACAGCTCGGCACCCACATAATCAGCCTCAATCAGCACGTGACCTGGAGCAGCCTTCAGCACGCTACGCAACGAATACTTGTACTCATCGCCTAACAGCCGCTTGTAGTCAGGGTCTCGCTGCTTGCTGATATTTTGCAAGTTTGGGCGAGCACTCGACCAACGGCCGGTCTCCTTAGTCTGGTAAATGTAAGTCCGAACACGGCCATCGTCGCAGCACATGGAGGCTAAACCATCCTCGTACTCCTGGTTGCCATGTTCGTCGTACAGCACCTCGTCCGTTTCGTCATCCTTCGCTGGCTCCCGCAGAACGGTTTTCAGCACCTGGTCAATGAAACGATAATCACGCACTTTGTTGACGAGGCCGCCACGAGTGAACGTCGTAAGATATTCGGTGTACTCGGTGCGATCCAACTCGCTGCTAACCGTACCAACCGACTTGTCCGCATATTCACGAGCCAGCAAACTCAGCACCTGCTTGTCAGTCGACGGAGAATGCTCATCGGTCTTTCCGACTTTCACAATCTCACTCCACAGCTTAGGCGGCTTGGTCGTATCAAAAATCGGCTTCAAGTTCAACGAAATAGCATCCGCGGGACGGATCCTGACCGACTTACCGGTATCCTTGTCAAGCTTACCGTTCAACTCATGACCAAACAAAAACTCCTTCACATGTTGAGTTGACCTGATGTTGAAGTCAGGCCAACGAATTATCTCACGCAGCTCCTTCTCCATGTTGAGTTTAGCTTCCATAAACCTGGATGTGAGGAAATCTACCCTCTTCCGGTCTACCGTAATCCCGGTCTGGTGGATTTCCAGAACAGCTGGAGTAGCAATCTGGGATTCCCAAAATGCTTCTCGGCAACTGTTCTTCTCATAATCCTCATCCAGGAGAACGTCCAAGGCATAAAACAACCTCAACGTTACATCCGCATCATACATGCCGTACGGCAGCAAGACGTCATCCGGGCACTCACCGTACCCTTCCATCGTCTTACTACTCAACCCGTTTGCATGACAGTAGGAATCCCTCCACTTAGTCAGATCGGCATCGTACCGTGGAGCACTGGTGTACCGCATAGCCAACGTTTCGAGTTTGTAGCTGGCAGTCTCCTCAATGGCGTGAGCCATCAAACCGGTGTCAGCTCCGCCCTCGAATTTCGTCCGGTACCAGGCAGGCACAGTGTCGCCCACCTTGAACCCTTCGCCGCGATACAGGTGATTGCGTTTTGTCCTCTTCTCTGTGACTTCGTAGTCACGCAACGGAGCGACAAACGCAGGCTGGATATTGATACCCAGGGCAACAAGCCACTCAAGGTCAGAGTTGAAGAAATGCCCTACAACGCGTTTCTTGCGAAACTTAACCGGTCCCGTGTTACCGCCGTTGAAAAAGACGGTCATCAAGTCAGCCATATCCTCCATGCGACCTACGAAACCCTCAGTCAACCCGCCCCCGGCCTCGTGAAGCTTGATGCCAAAGGCCTGCTTAGGGGCTCCCGATAACTGGATTGTACGAACGTACGCTCCCTTGTTATTCGGATGACCTCCGTTCCACTCAGCGTCGACAGCGTAAACGTTGTCTTCTTTCGTCTCATCATGCTCAAGATCAATAAGCGTCGCATACAGCTCATCGTAGGAATCAATAACCCGGTGATCCACTTCCTCGTGCTCGCCTACAGGTGCACCGTTAACGAGCGACACAAACCTGCCCATCCCCTGCTCTAACTGCCGACCAGCGGACTGATCTCGAATAACAGCAGAAGGGTGAGTTACCGTCATGACCTTGGCGACGTGCGTGTGATCCTCGACTTGCCCCTCCGTAAAAGCAGAAGTGTAAGTCAATTCCTCCACACGACCTTCCATGGCCGTCACGCTGGCGTGGCTGCCAAGCAGTGTTTTGCTGACATCACTACCAAGACACAGAATGTACTTAGGCTGCACAATCTTTATCTCATGATACAGCAAGTGCATGCAGTCCTTCTTCCACACCGCTTTCAAGTTCTTTTTCCAGTCGGGTGGCATGAACTTGCATAGAGATGTGACGTACCAACTACGAGCATTTTTCGCTTTCATCCGACTCAGTATGTCAACAAGCAGTTTACCTTCCTTTCCTCCAAACTGACGCCCTTCGCGAAGCTCTACAAGCCAGGGCATCTTGTTAACGATCATGACATCCGCAGGCCTAGGCCCAGTCACATCATGTCCCCACAAGTGCCCTGGCAGAAATTCTGCCTGCTTCTCGCGATGAGGACCAATCGACACAGGCATCTTGAGCTGCGTACGCAATGCGTCCTGCACAAGCTCTGCAAGCATGTCACTCGCAACAAGTCGCCTCTGCTTCTGCGACTTGCCGTCTACCTTGATCGTCTCCTCAACAACCTCCGCTTCCTGGTCCCCAAGGGCTTTCACATGAGCAACGAAAGCAGAGTTCGGCGGCAACGGGGGCAACCCCGGGGCATCTAACGGATAAATTGCATCCGTCGTCTGCACGCGTTTGAGTTGCCTGTGGTATATCAGGTCGCTCGTAACGCCACTGCTGCCGGGATTACCGGCAAAGTTTTTAATTCTACGTCTGGCCATCTTTACCTCCTTTTCCAGCTAACAGTTACGTTCTTCTTGGCCGCTTCTTCCGTAATAAACGACCGTAAAAATTGCCTATCCAGCGAACCGGGATCCCCGGACGGCAAATCCACAGTACAAAACCCGAACTTCAATTTGTCGTTCAAGTCCTCCGCCCCAGCTACAAGCTTGGCATAAGCCTCGGGCTCCTTTTCGCGATAGTCACTGTCTACCAACAGAATACCAGCCCAGTCCTTGAACTTGCGTTCAAACAACTTGAACTGAGCCGGAGCCATGCGAGCACCCAGTGTGCAGACACCCTGCGGCCCTAAAGACCACACATCTGTCACGCCCTCCATTACCACGCCGACACGATACTTCTCAGCATTGCCGAGGTTGTAAAAGATTTTGCTTTTTGGAGTCCCTGGAGCCGTGTAATACTTCGGCACGCGGGACAGCTTCCAATCGCATTCGTACGGCGGACGCAGTTGCCAACCGACCATCTTTTTCCGGTGATAAACAGGGATGCAAATCTTCTGCTCGTGAAAGAAACGCTCAGAAGATAAAACCCAATGCACGTTGTAAAAGCGACCAAGCCGCTCCACGGAATAGCCGCGACCTTCCAGGTAGACGACCGCCTCATGCGTCGGGGGTAGCTTGTCCACGCGGATGACTTCTCCAGGCCACGTGGCCCGAATCGCATCCACGTCCACTTCCTTGCCCGGCCTGATTGGGGCAGCCTGAAACTCTACGATCTTGTAGCCGCAGAGCATCTCTTTCACCTGGTCATACGCCGACGATTCGCCTGTCTCTAGCGGGCAACCCGCCTTGAAGCAGTGAACCAGGTGTGTCTGCGACCTCCCAAGCTCGTCATCCTTGGCGTACATGTGATTAACATAGCACTTGAACTCCGTGTCATTGCAACAAGGGCAACAGACACGGTAGTACTCACCAGCGTGGGTAATCTCAGGCTTCTTCTTACCTGTTACCAGGTCAGTTGCCAGCCGCCGCTGCTGCTTCTCGCCCAAATTGGCAATCCGTACATGCTTGAACGTGGCTTTGAGTCGCCGGTACAGCATTCGATTAAGTACAATTTTTTCTTCATTACTCATGATCTCCCTCTTGATTATTTAAACTTGATTCATGCTCCGCAGAAATGTCAGGCACGCCTGTGGATGTGTTAGTTGAGCTGGCCAGGAACGTTTCCGCATCCAGTCCAGCTGTTGTCATAGAGTCTTTGTCGACGATTTGACCTTTGTTGTCGACTTGGTAGTTCGTAGGTGATGTCACCAATCCAAACTCACCGTCGAGCTTAATCACACTCGGAGGATTTTTACCGGCACGTCTATGTTTCGTGCAAGCGATCTGTCCGAGCGAATCATTGTTCAAACTGCCGATTACAAAACAAAAGTCAAGGTTCTCTCCAAAACTTTTCGAGCCTTTTGCGTCGGTATGATGCAACACCTTTGTCGGGTTCAGCGAAGCATTCGCTTGCCCGCTCAACTGATGCAATACCCACGACGGGCAATCGAATGGCTTCGATATGAGATTAATGACTCGCTCCACCGCCGACTGGTACGCCTTGTGATCCTCCACCGGGTTATCTCTTCTCAAGCTAGCGTCGCGATCAACCATGAGGCCAACGTAATCAATGATGACGTTTTTAACGTACCACCCCTCGCCGTCTCGCTCACGCTCCCGCAATTCCAGCTTGACCCGGTTGACTATCTCCTCGACGCCGCCGTGACCAGCACCAGGAAACTTTTCCTTGTCTGCCCCCGACATATCGATGCAATGAATGTGCTCGTTCATCCAGCCAATAGTCTCGTCTACTCGCGTGCGTTCTGGCTTGAATACCCCGTCGATAATCTGTGACTTAAACAGCCGCTTCTCATAAGGCAGCGGCTTGTCCGAGTCGGTCGCCAACGCTTCCAGTCCGTCTTTGCCCATGTTTACCAAGCTCTGTCGGTTAACCTGGGCGGCGTACATAACCGCACGATGCTGGATTTCCGGGGAAAGCGGTGCTTCGTAGGAAACCAGAATGCTCATGCCTTTGCGGCCATCCCATTCTTCTTCTAGAAGCGTCTCCTCATAGCAGGCACGTGCTGCGGTACACCAAAGCATTACCCCTAGCGTAGTCTTGCACGTACCGTACGGAGCCATGAGCCCGTACCCTTCTCCCGCGGCTTGGCCGCCTGCCAAGTATTTATCAAAGAAGTCTATTCCTGTCGTAGTAATCAACAGTGGAGACTTCTTATCCCAATCTTTGCCAAATACCGAGGTACGCCCCCGCTGGGAGCCCTCATGCATCAGATACTCGGCCTGCTCGGCCAATCGCTGAAGAATAGTCGGAAATACCTCGTCGTCCTGAGCTGCTTGCACCTGCTCCAACGCACTCTCAGCGTGCTTGGTCTGCAATAACCGCTGACCAGCTTTGAAAGCGAACGACTCCATCTGCCTGGAAGTCGGCTCTACGTCGACCCAGGTGTCAGCATCGTATGCGTAAGCCAAGAAGTCTTCTAAGTCTTCTCGCCCGAACTCGGATATGATCTCCGGATCGTCTTCGAACATCTCTGTGATGCTCGCTTCCACCAATGATAAGGCGGGTAAATTCGTATGCTTATCGCTGTGATCGAGCAATACTCGATACAGCAATTGATAGCTTTCATCTTTAAAATGAAGGACTGTCAGTTTGTCCCGGAAATGTTCAAATACAACGTCATTCCGCAGGACGATCGCCATAAACAACCGTAAATGGGATGCTGACAGTCGCAACTTCGACTGTCCTTTTTCCATTTGATTCCTTTCGTGTCAAAACACACCTCCTAACCTGCCTGCGTTACCGCAGCGTTGATTAGATTTTCTGCCGCTACACGGAACGACGCCGGTATCGTGCTCCCCCACACTTCGTCATAATCATCAGGGAACAGCGAATAGTCCATTGCCGCGTAAAACTCCCACGCTTTCGCTAAACGGTCAAGCCTAGCACAGTGGGGATCGTCTTGGTCTGTCGACCAACATGTCTTTGCTGTTCCGACTGCCAGGCAGTACTTAAACAGCGGTGACAAGCCATTACGCTCATCCGTTATCGCATAATATACCGCAAGGGCCATCGGATATCCAGCACCTCGCTGGCCGATAGTTATTGCAATTTTTGCTCGCTGCCCCTCGGCGACGAACTGCTCACGCACGTCACGCACCCTATCTTGTAGGTACTCTTCAACCAACAACAACATCTTGGGTGCAGCGAGTTGCGTGAGCGTGGGAATCGCAATTGACGACCCCCTCAAAATCTTGAACAAAATCCTGACGTAAGCCACCGGATCCTTGCCACTCTTCTTACGAACCTTGTCCCACGTTGCTGCCCATGCATTTTGCAGCGGTTTCTCTTCAGGAGTATCCCATTTGGATTTTCCATCGTAACTCGGGGATGGCCGATATTTCTTCCCGCCACGGAACTGCTCCAAGAAAGAGCGTTCAAACACGTAGGTTTGCTTGAACTGAAGTTCCGCCGGGCACAGCTCCCCCCGAGGGGCCTTGGTCGGTGCCCTAGCCGAACTGCCAACCTTAGGCGGCCTACTAAAGCGTCTTCTTCTCATTGGTACCTCATTTCAAATACTCAGATAACAGGCCTTCCCGCGGAAACTCCTGGTTCCAGGAATTGTCTGCGTATGTCTGGGCCCGTCCCTTTGCTCTGAGTTTATATTTGTAACTAAACTGATCCAGGTAATCATGAACAATTCCCCTCTCTTTGTTTTTAGAGGTTCGACTGACACGCCCCGGGATCTGAATATCGTTGATAGAGCTTCCTCCGCCGTCAGCCCGGATAAGCACTTGCAACGCATTGAACGAAACGCCTACGTTCCAAACCGTGGTTGCGATTACTTTCTTGAGCTTTCCTGACTCGAAATCTTTCGTCAATTTTTGCCGCCGAGCTATTGTCATCTCAGGCTCGGAGCTGGTTATAAACCCTTCCTTAACTGCCTTGTTCTTCCTTTGCAGAGGTAAGCCGTTTTCCATGTACACCATCGTGTATTCCGGAAGCAGTTTCTTGAGGTTCATGGCGTGATCAAGAGTCTCGACTGTAATCAGCACCTGCGTATCATCGTCGTACTTACGGGCGTCCTCAGCGATGATCTGATTACGAGCGTCATTTCTCCAAAGAGCACGTCGCTTGTTTTCAACTGTGTCATCTATGCCGCTGGACGGGTCATAATCCAGCACCACGCTGGACCACTTGATGTCTAACGGCACCACCATCTTGGCCCCCTCAGCCTCCGAGTAATCAACACTCAGTACGATCGGGCCAAACACCCCCTGCATCCGCAGGTCCTTGTTGTCAAAACGCATGTCGTGACTTGCAGACAACCCAAAATTTCGGGAGTTCTGCCACCGTACCAGCTGGGCTGAAGCGACGTCTGCTGCCAGTTCATGACACTCATCACCGAACAAGATATCAGCATCCGTTGCCTTTGCGTGATGCATCGAACCTACGGTGTAGCACATGACTCTCTTGTTCTTGCTGTTCTTGCCGCCTCCGCGGATACCCACGTCGCCGACCATCTGCACCAGCTCCGGGTAAATGCGGTCACGAAGTACCGCAACACGGCGAGTCACGACGTCTATTCGAGCTTTTGGAAGCAGGGACGCAATGATCCCAATCATGAAGGTCTTTCCGAATCCCGGAGGGCAGTCAATCCTACCGCACCGATTTGTCAAAACCTTTTTGATGAACTCCGGTTGATTTTCACGGAGATCGTACTTCTTGATGTTTTCCCAGTGAGGCTTCCATGCCTCCGGCTTCGCCGGGCTTAAATCCTGGAATTTAACGGTGTACCCGTTTTGACGAAGAGCGTCACGGATCAAATTCCAAAACCCGTAATTCGTAATGATTCGATCTTTGTGATCGAGCTCCATCAACGTGTGCGTTTCCTGGTTCCAACCGCTACGCCCCTGCCGCTTCGACGCAGCAAGCTCTTGACCGTATAGCTTAATTGACGAGCTGAAACTCAGTACGGGCTTCAGAATCGAAAAAATACGATCACTTGTGGGATTGACCTGAAGCATATTTCCAGATTTTCGGAGGACAACCTCCTTTTTGCTTGTCATGTATGGCTCCTCATTGCTTTTCATTTAGTTCATGTTTAAAATAAGTGCGGGATGCGAAACACACCGCAAACCGCTACACTTGAACACCGCCCAGATTCGTCACTGGGCGGTGTTTTTATTTTCAGGGTGCTCAGGCTCTGCCAATAATTGGTTTTGCCTTCGAGCACGTATGCTCACGACCTCAAAGTGGCCGTACTTGCCAGGCTGCCAAGGACTCAGCCCCTTGTATTTACCTGCTAATTGCATCAACGACCAGAAGTCAGTGTCGTCAATGCCGTGCGGAACCACGCAGTTGATGCACGCGGTCTGCCCTTTCACGAGTGACTCATGCGTTGACCACCTGTCACGGCCTTTGGACGTCTTCTTGTAATAGCACCGTTCCAGGCACTTATCGCGAAGCTCCGCATCGACTTCGATGTCCCAGCAGATCTGTTTCACCAATTGTTGGTGCCTTCCCAGCATCTCGGCCGCCAACTTCATATTAGCCGCGTGCCAGGTAGCCAGAAACAATATTTTACCGCCGGGGCCTGGCGAACGCATGAAAGAAAACCTCCCAGTCCTGGGATTCTTCTCGTTACCCACGCTGGGACTCAAAAATATAATCTTAACGGATAGCTCACGCATTATGTATCCCTGAACCTGCCCTGGTATTCGTGTTGATGAGATAAACGACGGAAAAACTTCTTGTGGTCAAAATAGCCGTCCAAGCCTAGTGCCTCTAACCAGTTTCTCGCCACGTAGCTCAATAAAATCTTACAGCTATGCCTTGCCTGCCTCTCTGGGCTGCCGTCCTTTTTCTCTCCGCTCACAAAGCTATGCTTATCCAATTCCTGCACCGCCGACAATAAAAAAACAGCCCGAGCAGTCGCCGCGGAGAACTTTGAGCCCAGCCTCGCATTCCAAGCCTTCGAGAATGCGGTGGGGGTTAGCCCAAAATAACTCTCTAACGGCTGCATTCGAAATGGCCTGTTAGTGTGAATAAACCAGCGAGGATCAACAATTAATGAAATCAATTGAATAGCGAAGTGCAGCGGGACTCCCGCAAACTCAAAATGCCGGTATAGACAATGATGGTTAAACACGGTGCTCACCAAATCGCTAAACCCCTCTTCCTCGTAAGCCCTTAACAGCAAGTAGTTGTTAAAGCTAGTGCTGTTAAGGGCATGCCACTGGTGACTTAAGTTATCATGCACCCGCAATGCTGAAATGCAACTTAAAGCCTCCTCCACAGTAGATCTACGCTTGTCGCAGACCGCGGAGGAGCCCACATATACGCAAGCATCCGCATCCTGGCGACTCAGCCGGGAATACAACTCAGTAATTAGCCGGTAATTCGAAGGGCAGCCCAGCACCCGGTAAACTCCATTACGGAAAGAATGAACCGCCTGAAATTTATCAAATACCTCGCAACTACCCTTCGAATTAATATACCAGTAAATTCCATCTTCATCGGTGTGTAAGCAAGTTAAATCGCTCGTAGGAGTTCCTGTGCTTCCTTTCACGGTGTATCAATCCTTTTGTATCTCGACAACCTGGTCAAACACGCCGCCCAGCTCCTGCACATGCGTAATCACGACCAGCTGCCTACTCTCAGTGACCTTGCTCGCCAGTTGCTCCAAGGCTTCGTGGAAGTAAGTGATATTATCTGCATCCAGCCCTGCTGTGGGCTCATCTAGAAACATCATACCAGCATCATGACCAAAAACTCGATCAAGAGCAGCCCTAAATGCAATCGCAAGGACTACCTTTTGGCCTCCGCTTAGCTGTGACGCCTTGACCGGGGGCTTTCCCGGGAAGAAAACCCGAAAAGTCAAATCATCTGACGCTTCAACGAAAAACGGATCGTTAAACAATTCCAGATTTTCATTGATGTCGCCGACAAGCAGTTCCATGTTTGACTGAGCTACGATCTTCGGCAAGTTATTCCAGTGGAACAAGTCACCAGTTTCGCTAATTACCTCAGTCAAACTCCGGATTTTAGCCTGCTCCGCCAGCTTCGATTTCAGGTTCTTCAAGGTCCTTTTCAGCCTCTCCGCTGAGAGGTTAACCTCATTGTGAAGCTTCTCCAGCGTATCTAGGCGATGCTCAAGCTCTTGCTGCTTCTCAATCAAATCAGAAGCTGCAATGAAATCGTCTGCGTCCGGCATCTGGTCAACCAGCTCCTGGTTGGCTTTAATCTCCGCTGCGAGCTTCTTCTCCTGCTTACGCAACTCTTGAACCATGGCTTTGAGGCCCAGAATACGGTCCTTCGAGTTCTTCTTAAGATCTGCACGAATACCCCTCGCCTGAACCGCCAGCTCACCAATCACTTTGAGGTCCGAGTGTTCAAACCCTTCAGGCAATTCGTCCTCGTGCAAAGCCAGCCGCTCCTTTGCCGTCTCGTGGGCCTCCACAGCCCGCGTGTAGGCGTCAGTCACCTCTTCGTGACGACTTTTTAAGGCAACAAGCTCCTCGTGCTCGGCCTGAAGCTTGCCAAGCTCTGACTCCCGGGCTTTCACTTCTGAACGAATTTGCTCGACGTGGTGCTTGTTTACAGACTGCTTGCAAGTAGGGCACTCCTCGCCACGAATAAAGTTTGCTTTAGAGAACTCATCAAAATGACTCTGCAAACCTTTGAGAGTGAGGATTTCAGCCCAGCGTATACCAATTTCGTCTATACACTCGCTGTCCTCTTCCGACAGCTCTGCAACTGCATCTCTAGTAGCCTTCCGGCCCTCCGCCGCCGCTTTAACCCGCTTCTTAACAATGCGGATGTCCTTGCAGAGCGTCTTCAAACTCGAGTACTGCTGAGTCAGCGGGTACGAAGAATGCTCTTTTACTTTAAGCAACTCCCCCCGCAAAAACGACCGAGTCTGTTTCGCCAGTAAGTACTGGTCTTTGTACTCGGTGATAGACTCTCGAACCTCTTCCAGCTCAAGAGTCCTGGTTGTCACAAACTCCAACGCAACATCACACTCCTCCTTCTTGGTCAGCAACGCGTGAGCTTCTTCAATTACTGAGTCTTCCACCTGTAGCTTTTCGTCTGCCTCAAACTCATCACTCAACTCCGCCAATCGAGCTTCATGCGTCTCGATCTGCTCCGTCAACTCAAGGCTGTTGTCGATTATCTCGGTGCCCTTGATCTTGTTGACATACTCGCTGCACGTCTTATGTATCTTGCTGGCAGAAGACACACCGCACAGGTGCTGAAACGTCTTAGCTCGTTCGCTTGCTGTTTGGGACAGGAACGAAAACATATCCCACTGATTAACAAACACATACTTATCAATGATCGACTTGGGTATGTTTAGCTCCCTCTCGATCGCTTCGTTGACCTCGCTGGCCTTCGTGTACTCCTTCTCACCGATGTTCAGTTGATTCTTGTTCGGCTTCAACCACCTCGTCAGGAGGAAGTCCTGACCCCTATGGCAACCTGTCAGCTCGATAAAGCTGCTGGCTCGCCCGCAATCGTTTTTGATGACGTCGGCCTTCGTGCCGCCGAAGCGGCTAAAGTCGTTTGTCAGTGCCGCGTACACTGAGTTGATTAGGGTACTCTTACCGGCCCCATTGGCTCCGAGGATGCCAACAAGACCCTTAGCTAATTCAACAACCAAGTCCTCGTGCGGCCCTACATTCTTCAGTCGTATCTTTTCAATTCTCATTGGAACCTCACAATCACCTCCCATTCCGCCACAATCGGCTTCTTGAACTTCACGTGGAGCGGTTTGGGACCGTGTTTCTTTTCGTACTTGTTAACATCGATCTCCGTATCGATCGGCACCACACGATGGTCGTCCATGCCGCGGATATACCCCGCGGGCCTAACACTCAGCCTGTACGGCCGATCCTGGTTCTCTTCTCCCCAGCTATAAATTGCTGCCTGGCAATCTTCCACAAGCCAGTGCGAAGGATGGCCACGCCAGTTTGTCCAGGTAAACCTCATGCCATGCTTACGCAAGACACCCTCCCCTGTCTCGTCGTCCTGCTGGAAGCTGGGCAACCGGAACCAGGACATCCACCTGCTATTCGTCAGCGAGGCATGCACGAGCTTTCGCGACCAATCTTTGTTGGGCACGTGCTCCAGGAAATGCCAGGCTAAGTAAACCTTGGAGGATGGCAGCTCCTCGATCGCACCGTCAGTAGCCAGATCGGCGATACGGAGCTGCATTTTTTTACCTTCTACATCCTTGCGGTACTTCTCACCCGCTGCCCTCTCGTAACCAACACACTTACCGATGACAATTGAATCCAACTCTGCCTTCGTTAAGTAATATGGCATCGGCCTATTCTTCGTCTCTTTCAAGTGCCGTCTACTGAACTGCAAAAACTCAATCGTGGCGTGCCCCTGCTTGGTTCCCAGATCCACAATATCTAACTCATGATCCCTCATTGATTTGCTCCTTAATCCACTTTTGTAAAACCTGTTCCGGCTCTCCCCCTGACAATAACGCCGTGGCAAGGCTGTGAGACAACGGTCGCTCTTTCTGATCAACGGCCGTATCTAAGCAGTCTATCATCTTCAGGCGATCGCCTGCATCTACGTACTCCAATACATCGAGGTCGTTCTCCGCTTCAGGACGCACTATCTTGTAGAAGAAGTGGGCATCCTCAGCGTATTTAGAGATGACCGACTTGCATGCGGTATCGAGTTGATCTGGGTTGTGCACGATTCGAATCAATGGCTTGTGCGTGGGGCAGTCCTGGGGAAGATGGCTCAGGTGGCTGTGCCAGTAGTTTTCATTTATCTCGAGGCTTGCCCGAATCGCCTTGTCCAGTGCTTCAGGAAAAACAGCCTGTCCCCATACTCCGTCCCAAGCCGTCATCTTCAACTCAGACCGCCGTCGCCCTGGGATTTCCACGCTGTGAATGCGAGGGGATGTGCCGTCAGCAATTTCCAGAACCCAAAAGTACTTGTCGTCCGGCTCCGAAATTGACCGTAAATGCGTACTCCCTGGGCTGATCACCACCAGCCCTTCCGTCTCATCACCGCCTGTAAGCCCAAGCAGCTTGATATCCGGCTGGGCGGCACGCTTGCAGATATTCTCGTGATAGTCCCCTGTGATCAGGTACTTGACATTGTCAGGAATATCCGCAAAACAACCCTGTGGGTTGCCTACGCCGCCCATAAAGTCTTCCCAGACCTGGTGGCAAACAAGAATGTCTGCCTTAGCGACCGACTCGTCCTTCAAGTTCTCCTGGAGCTGCTCTCGAGAGCAATAGTCAAAGCCGGTCATCATCAATCCGCCAACATTGTACATGTCTTGGAACTTCAGATGGCGAACGCCGTCAACCAGGGACGGCCACGGCTTTTCCTGCATGCAGTGCTGACCCTGGTTGAAATAAACGCGGATACCTGCTTCAATCAAACTTGACAGGCCGACCGTTAAATGATGTATCGCAGTAGATTGATTTGTTTGCTTATCCAGGATGTCTCCTGCAATAATCACCTCATCAATCTCGTTGTCTTCGTCTAACGCGTAACGGACTATAGCCTGCCACGCGGCGTAGCTGTCGCCCTCGATGGGACGATGCTTCCAAATTCGATCCGACAGATGCAGATCGCTTGTTACTAAAACTTTCATCCTTCACCTCGGGGTTTAGAAATGTCTGAAATTAAACCAATTGCAATGCCCATCTCTGAACTCTGTGATCGCCTCACGATCGCCCAACTTAAAAAGGAGCGACTTAGTGACGATGAGATCAACAAAGCGGGATTGCAAAAACAAATTGAGTACTACGAATCCGGCGTCGACATGGACCGACCAAAGCTCGTAAGCCTGGTCCTGGACCTGCACAAAATCAACGGGCAGATGTGGGACGCCGAATACGCGGTACGTAAAGGGCTCGACGACGACCTGGGCCTTGAGGAGATCGGCCGCCGAGCCCTTAAAATCCGGGATTTAAACCGAGTGCGTGTTTCTGTAAAAAACGAAATCAACGAGCTGGTAGACCAGACTGAATTCGCCGATTGCAAAATGAACCACGCGAGTAGCTGACCTTTAGGCATGTTCGCTAGAAGTCCACTCCCAGACCAGACCATGCATGTCATGCAAGCCCCAGTCGTTAGGTAACTTTGTGCCCACTGGCTGGACAGAGTCACAGTTTCCAGAATACCAAGCGTAATCTGAAAGGTTTTCATCGCTGTCTCCAAAGTGATACGCGGTATCTGCCCCCGCACGGCAAGCATACTCCCATTCTTCTTCCGTGGGTAAACGGTAGGAGTCTCCGGTCTGCTCACTCAACTTCTTACAAAACAGAACCGCATCGTCGTACGACACTTGCGTGATCGGGTAACTGGGCATGTAAGTCCCGTTTTCGTCCGGCAATGAGCCCATTACGCTGACCCAATCACGTTGTGTAATGGGCGTCTTGCCCATTTCAAACGCTTTAAACTGGTTGCCCTGGTTATCGCTGCCTGCGGGAATTTCTTTGAGCTCAATAGGTGTAGTTACAGTCATGTTAAATCTTTCAATAGTTGAAATTGTTTGAAGCTGAAATTGAAACGTAAGTGGGTAATCCCTAAACGTCCGTGTCTTTGATTACACGAAAGCCCAGGTAGTCGATCCGGTTGGCAGGTGTGACCCCCCAGCAGTTCGTCGCCGAACGGCAGTCTTTGGAGTAGTTGAGCCAGCCGCCACCCCGGACCACAAGGAACTCCTTCCGGCACTTTACCTCCTCCTCCGCCTCCCTGGAGCTGCGGAGCACCCGAAAGCCCAGGCGGCGGTTCCGGTTGACAGGCGTGTTCCAGTTGCGGTCCGCCGAACGGCAGTAGTCGGAGATGTTAATCCAGCTACCGCCCCGGATCACCTGGAATTTGTTATCTACTTCGGAACTGCGGAGCACACGAAAGCCCAGGTCGTAGTGCCGGTAGACAGGCGTGTGCCCGAGGCGGTTCGCCGAACGGCAGTAGTCGGAGTAGTAGTTCCAGCTACCGCCCCGGTACACATAGTCACTCGTCATGTTTATTCTCCTTGATTACACGAAAGCCCAGGATGTAGTCCCGGTCGTCAGGCGTGTTCCAGTTGCGGATCGCCGAACGGCAGTAGTCGGGGTAGTTGATCCAGCTGCCACCCCGGTTCACCCGGGGTTTATTATCTACTTCGGAACTGCGGAGCACACGAAAGCCCAGGTCGTCGTCCCGGTTGACAG